>Ga0116229_10007583_pt1 | contig 17123 bp, 14 predicted proteins | sample S1TSphgellanicum_3_FD_87313 | JGI IMG/M metagenome (GOLD analysis project Ga0116229, IMG submission 87313) | Host-associated microbial communities from peat moss isolated from Minnesota, USA - S1T2_Fc - Sphagnum magellanicum MG | ecosystem: Host-associated > Plants > Peat moss > Unclassified... | reverse complement strand
GTTAATTAATTTTTATTGAATTGGGGGTTTTGGGTGTGGTTGTGTGGTGGGGTGGGGGGTGGGGGTGGTGTGACATTCATTCCATGACATTATTTTTGATTTGTTTAACATTGTTCATGAAATTGATTTCTTAAACAAAAACTTTTAAATTATTTTGATCCCATCAACATATTTTCCCCTACTATCACAATTTCATTATCCATCATTAAATAACATCTAAGTTTGAAATATTAATATTTGGACAACAAATGAAGATGGATATAAATAATTTTGAATTTATTTATTATCATGGACGAATTTCATTCAATGATTTATTGATTTAACCCAAATCATAAATGAAATTTATCCATATGAAATCATTCATCTATGGACATATTCATCCATGTAGGTGGATTAAAATCGTATTAAGCTTTAAGTTCCAAACTTAAACTTTACATTCATGCATAAGCTATCCTCACTCAAACCAATTTTGCACATGCAAGTTTGTTTATAGCAATATAAACCAAACTCGTATGTACTTGCTAAAGTTATTGCAAGAACACAAACTAGGTAAGGAATGTAAACCAAAATGCCTAAAATTGAAACAAAAACTACAAACTGCATACTTTTGAAAAAAAGACCTTTAATATAAAAAGATATTTTGGATTTGGGTAAGGCAATAATTGAGGAAGGTGAAGATGATGTGACTGCATAGAAAAACAAGGAGGAAGGAAATATGTGGAAAGGCTAAATGAAGAGCGAAAATATAAGGAAACATGTAGAAGAAGACCATTAGGCAACCTCAACATAACTAAGGTAACAACACCTTATCTTACAAAAACCAAGGGGCTAAAGTTTACTAAACCTTAGTGACACCATCTAGATCATGATGGAACTTGAGTACATGGTACCCACTTTTCTTCATCCTAAGAGCTATTATGCCATGTTCCGTTTACAAACATGCATGAAGGTGGAAGTAGCACCACTAATGATCAGAATAAGCTCTTAGAACATGAAGTTTTCGCCTTATGGCATGTCAATGACCTAGAATTTCAGGAATATTTACTTTACAATCTAATTTGTGGTTACTTCATTTTAGATCCCAACACGTATGGACATATTGAGCTTGAAGCAAGATGCATAGGTGTATATGTTCTACATTACTGTTGCAAGTTGGTAATTGTTTATCATGAGTATAGTGGTCAACAAAAAACTGTCAAACTCAAAGGTCCAACCTTTGTTATGGAGTACCCAATAAGATAAACAAAAGACAATTATAGATTACACAAAGGAACAACCAGACCAATGGAAAACCAATTTAGTGTATTGTGAAGAGTTGTTCAAGTAGCGTAAGCTAGGCAAAACAACCATAAAATACCTCAAGGAGACACAAAACGTTACCAGTAAATCACATCTAACTGAAAAACCCCTAACTCTTGATGTAACCAAAAAATGAATAAATTGGTTGATGGGGAACTTGTAAAAAAAACCTCAAATCACCAAATGAGTGCATTACTTGATGTGTTTACCACATCCAATTGAAAGGAATTCAAAATTATTCCACCTTGGTGGGCACGAATGTATGCTTCCAAAAAGCAGCACATCTTGAACATTGCCATTGAGGATTATTTGATGTCAAATGAAGAAGATGCGCCCTCTGATATAGACGAAGAGAAAGGGAACAACAAATAGAAGCTATACCTAACAGCAAATGATCAGTTCACAGATTCCTTTGCCCCTTGGCAAAGAACACATTTTCACACAAACAGGCAGGTCAAACGAAAGAAGCCCAAGAGAATGAAATATGAATTTTCACTTGTACTTATTACAGTGAGGCTTTCAAGTATCAAGTACCCATTATCTTGTGATAGTATCTGTTTGATTAATATCCATGACTATCAAACAAGCATGAAGGCATCTGGAGTTATGGAATTATGGACAAAATAGTGGTAGCTGCTTGGCTTCAACTTATGGCAGAGTTCATTCTATCTGGAGATCCTGCCCAGAGTGCTTTGTTTCTGTTCTGTTTAGGATTCATTCTCCATAAGGATTCAATATTATTGGTTCAGATTGGTCCTCAATTACTGGCAAAGTGCTGGAATGACCATCCCCTTCAAAATATGACTTGCACTTCAGTACTCTCTAGATACATATTTGTGCCTGACAAGTTGTTAAAGCTTGAAAAATGTGCTGATCTGTGTTATTTTCTCTACATATTTCAAACAACCACCGATTGCTTGAAATTGTACCAAGTAGTGATTAGAATTTGGGTTAAGTAATAACAAGAGGTTGGGGTCAACACAAACTAAGTCAAGGATTGTGATCCTTGTATCAGGTCGTGTCATTTGGCTCTGGCAAATCTGAAAGTAGACAAAAGTAGATCTATAATATGTAAATCATATGATGATGAAGCCCACCACTCTTGTTGTTCATGCTGGCTTCTCTCTGGACTTGGCACAAAAACTTGTAGCACTACTGACAAGTAGGGGCTGGCTTTGGCCTTATCTGAGAAAAAATATCACAACATCAAGCATCTTGTTAAAAGGTAGGTATGGGGAATATTGCCTACAAAATTTGTCAAGTATGTACCCTCCCCCCCCCTCCTTTATCCCACAACTTGACCATGCCTTGATGAAGGAAAAAACCCTGAACCTGTTCACCTTCTCAGGGTAGTACAGGTTACCTTATATACTATGTCTAGCTCTGCACATTATGTTGGGTAATGCACCAGGTGAGTCCGTTATGGCAAGCTAGGTGACACACCCAACATAATGGACATGGCAAGGCCATTGCATAAAATTCAGATCTGGGGTGGCAGATTCAATGATCTAAAGAAAAGTTCATGCTCAATAGACACATTTTGGACACAATTAGGTGTTGTATGATCATCACTGGAAGATTATGTCATATAATGTGGTTTAGAAAATGACAAAATCTGACACCCGTGACATTGCCTTTGTGCTATTTGTCCTCTACAACAGAGAATGCACATCCCCAAAGAGACAAGTGAACTTGAGGGTCTTTCATCCAATTTAGCATGAACTTCCATGTTAGCAGATTGAGCGGGGTTGGGGGATCAATATCTACTCTTTTGATTATGACTTTCCTAAGCCTCACACATTAGTTTATGAGTTGAAGACCTAGAGTCATGAAATCAAGCATTCACCTTGGCTCCCTTTGTTTTTTGATATGAAGACTTGAGTAGTTAGTTATAGGGACCAAGACCAAAATAATGAAAACGGTCATGCTAGCAATTTTGGTTTTGACACATTGGTCTTTTAAACAAAAAGGCGACCCATGTGACATGAACAACCAACATAGAAAACTTCAGACCGAAACAATTATAAATTTTGTGGGCCAACCGTGATGGTAGAATGAAATCAAGTTAAAATTAAAATATGAAATAAGGAAGGAATCTTTTGGTGGTCTGTTTAGATTTTAATCCTAGGCCCTTTAGGGACACACACGCACACACACACCTTTTTGCTCTTGATACAATTGACATTTTCAAATTTGATCTGTATTCTAAAAGTGAAACAAATTGTAGCATTTTGAAGTCTTGGTCTTCATATATATTGTCTACTGTGGCCCAAAGAGTTGTTAACTCCCATGCTTGGTCCTTTATCAATTGGCATGCCAATTTCCTTGAACTTTGTTATGATGTTTTTAATTTCATTGGTCCATGACAAAAATGATGATTGAAGGTTGAAGTTTGATCAATTATATAAGCATTCTGTAAAGGGTATTGTCCCACATATTAAGTCTTTGTTGAGAGATGTTGAAATGTAGTCCCAAGTTTCCGGATTTTGTCGCAATAGGCTCCTTTCATTGGTCCAACAACTTGATATTTTGTTAATTAATTAATGGACCATCTTCCCAAGTTTTATTATGAGTTAATTGGTCCATCACAATGATAATCTTAGGGGTTTGAATCAACATCTGTTATTTATTTTTCTTTTGCAATTTTGTTTCAGGGACTTAGTCATGGAAGGCATGGGGTGCATTTCCAAGTCTCAAGGAATATATTGTGTTGGGTCCATTCTATCATAAGAAAACTTCAGAACATCATTTCCGCAAGTCTTGTTGCATTTCTGGAGAATTGTGTTTTACATATATGGACATTTATTAATCAATCAATGGGAACCCTTCACAAGCTTCCCAAATTTTATGGGGTAAATTTATTAGTCACAATAATTATCAAGAACAGCCCAAGTTTACAACAATTTCTCAATTATGAAATGTTTCACATGTTGGAAAATTTCACACAGATTTTTTTAGATTCTCTTGATGGTAGTTTTGTAAAAAAAAAATTGCATTGCCATGAAACCTAATTATATATAAAAGCATTTTATAGTGATATTTATCTATTAAGGAAGGAAGGAAGGAAGTTTGTTTTGCTTGTCATGTCAAACCTCCCAAATCACTGTACCCCGTGTCATGCACTTGATATGGTTGGAAAGGCTTTGATGAGTTGGGTGCATCAAGATAGTCCTGTAATGTATAGAACTACAATGTAGGAGTTATTGAATGTTGAACAATTTTGTCAAAGGAAATTGAACAAAATCAAATTTCATTTTTTTGAAGAAATTGAAGCATGCTTTTGGTATTGTTGAAATGTTTTAATGAGTGGGATTTCTTGGAGTTGATTTTGTAAATTTTAAACCTAAGGTGAAGTAGATATTGAGTCCAAAGTATATTTTATCATTAAAAATCCAATAAAAAATTAATTAAAATTTTGATGAAAATTGAATTTTAGACTTAAGCTCAAGAAGGTATACAATTTTCCCTTTCAAAATTCATTCAATTGGGCCAGCAATGTAGGCCACATTAAGGAAGGATGTTTGATTGATTTTTGTTTGTCACATTGAGATCTCCCAAACTATGGCACCCCGCATCATGCTCTTGATTTTGTTGGAAAATCCTTGATGAATAGGGGTGCAACCAGGTGTTTTTGTACCGTTCAGTTGTACTATGCAAAAGTTATTACATATTGAACTATCATTGAGAACTCAATGAAATCAAAACTAAATTTTTCAGGGGAATTGGGGTGCACTTTTGGTATTTGGAAAGTGTTCAATGACTAGAATTTTATGGAGTTGATATCATATTTTTTAGACCTAACGTGTCTGCAATTAAAATCTTGTTCACACTGGGAGCAATTACATGATCATGTTCACACTACTTGAACCAATTACAACATAGGTTACATTGGTCTATCTATCAAACAAGTTTGTCTTGTTTTTTTGTCACCTTGAAACTTCCCAAACCTAGTCACCTTTTATTGTGTTCTTGGTACTATTGGAAAGCCATGGATGAAAAAGAGTCACTAAGGTGATTTATACCTACATTGCATGAGTGATTGAATATTGAACAATTTTGTTATTGAAAGTTTAATAAACAAAACTAAAAAAAAAAGAAAATTAAGGTGCACTCTTGGTATTGTTGGAAAGCCCTCAATGAGTATGACATTAGAAGGAGGTAATTTGTAATTTTTAGAGCTTATGTGTGGGAGATATTGATGAATGTTGAGTGATTTTTGTCATTATAAAATAAACTAAATTATAATATTTGATTTTGGAAAGAAAAATTAATTGGGTTGTGAATTCATAACTCTTAGACCAATTGTGTGGGATTTGGAAAAAGAAATTAGTTGTGTAACAAATTCATACTTGAGCCACCAGCACATGCCATTCTAGTCTTCATTATAAATGCAATAAATTTCAATAATTACCTAATGCTCTTTAGTTTCAACTTAAAGAATATTCATACATGTAGAATGTTAAAGATGGTATTTACATCTTACTACATGTTTTCCACTTTAATTAATTTCAAAATGAAATTGAATTTTTATGCAAATACATGCCAATAATTACATTTTCAATTTTTTGACTGTTAAAAAATCCAATCGGTTTTTACAAATTTGAAATATATAAGCTTTCCACCAAATAAAGTTTTTTTTTGGTTCAAAAAGTGGTCACACTTTAGGTATCATGTTTCAAACGAATTAAGATGATTAGATATGTAATATTTTAAATTGCTTAATTTTAGATGAATTGAATACATAAAATCATATTCGAATATAAAAACCATGACAATTATTGAATGTTTAGAATCTCTGAAGTATGGAAATTTGGACATTTATGTGATTTCTGGATTTCTTACATTAACATGCATCAATATGTGGAAAGTTGAAGATTATGGCATTTCATAACTTGAAACTTTGAATGTGAAATTTGGAAGAAATTGGTAGGATATGGTTGTTAATTTAATATTTTCTTGAATTCAATTGGCAAGTTGTTGAACTAAGAACCAAACTCATAAACATTTAAAATCTGATTGACCTAATTGGCTAGAGCTAGGTGTGATTTATTATAACTAAAACTTCATTTACATTGAAAATAAAATAGAGAATTTTAAAATTAATCAAAACTAATAATTGGTATCACAACAAAATATGGTCATTTCAATTTTGAATCTTAGGGATTCTTTGTATTATTTTGGGCACTTCTTCCACTTGGAGGGTATTATTTTGTTACGTAATTATCAAAATCTACTTCTTATTTATGAATAAATATGATAAATTTTCACACTGGAAAAGAAAGATCAACCTATATGTAAATGAGAATATTGAAATTATATTATCAAATGCCATATTTAAAATATCTTGTGTTGGCCTAATCTGTTGGAAATTGACATCAGAAAAATGAGAGAATAGAGATGGGAAAAACACATTTATTATGAGCTTTCCACCCTACCCATAATCTAGATTAGATCTTAATAATCTCTAAAGACCGACACAAATTGTGTTATAAAAGGGCAACCATTTTCCCTTTAGAAGCACCATATGTATATCTAAAAGTACACTTCACCACCACATTTAGTTGGGCTCCTTACTTCAACCATATTCTACAAATAATCCTCATACCCTAAACCCAACCCCTACCATGATCCTTCAATCACTCCCCCATCCCTAAACCTATAACCACCCTCTGCACTTCACAAGCTCCAAATAGAACAAATCCTTCACATTTTCACCAACCACTCCATTAATGTCTATGGAGCCATCCAAACAAATCTAGCCTACACAATTAAATGGAAAGGATACCCCAATTTAGATAATATAATTCTAACCTTTTTGGAAATACAAACAAATATGATTATAAAATTAACATCTAGTTAGTACAAGAACGTTGCATATCGAAACCTTCGAGCACACCCATTCATCACAACCCTAATTGCAAGAACCCAAAATACATCCATCCCTTCTTAAACATTCTCAATCTCCACATTTAGTTCCAAGGACAACACCCCAATGAACATGTCAAATGTAGCATCCCATCCATAGACATATTAGGCACCCAAGCTCACTTATATGGTTCTTTTGGTAAATAGAATGGAACATTATCCTACTTGCAGTTATTGTTGCTTTGGCATCAGTAGAATATTTCTTCCATGCAAACACAAATCTATCTATCTAGACCGTCATAATAAGACTTTGAAACAGAAGTTGATTAGCTTTGATAATGATATCCACACCTGTGCAATTTCCCCTGCAACAGGTTTAAGTTTAGCAGATCTCTTGCAATTTCTTCCTAATTATATAAAACTAAACCCAATGACTTTTTCCTTGTTTGTGTCCACCAACACCCCCACCATCCCAACCTCCTTTCTTAAACCCAAATTAAATTCCTAGTCATATCAAACAAATTAACCATATCCCCTGAATCTTCGCACCACCTCACTCCTAAACATGCTTCTCTAAACAATGGAAACAATCTTCTCTCCTGCCCAAACCACTTTGCCCCTCCTCCCTCCCCTTTTATATGTTCTTAACCTTGTCCTCGCATCTGTTGATTTCCCTGGGTCCCAAAGCATTTACATAGATGGATTTGTCATTGAAGACTAAAGTTTCACTTCTACAAGATATGGTGCCTATTCTCCATTTAAGAACAATCAATACACAAGCAATTGTTGGAAACATTTTTTCTAGTCTACCCTTTCCCATCCTTGATATACAAACTATGTGGACCCCTTCATACATGGCCACACCTCTTATCCTCTTGTTAACATCCAGTTGTCCATGGTTTATACATAGATTAACGTATCAAAATCCAATGGCACATTTGAAAATTCCTTCTCACCCACCAATCTACTAGATGAAGATGTTTTGTTAATGATCTTGCTTCACCCAATTTCCCAAGAGAACCCACTATGCTCCCTAATTACTTTCATGCTCTTGTTCCCACTCAAAATGCTCTTACCTTGCTCAATTACATGTAGGTATCCTCTTGTTAATGGCCTCCACCACACATTCCTCCCTCCCTACTAACCCCACCCATTCAATTTGCATCCAATCCATCGAATCCACATATTGTCATGACTGAATCCCCAAAGCTACTATCACTAAAAAAATTCAACAAAATGCAATCCTCTCTTGAAGGCCATGTGCTCATGCAATTGGCTAGTGGACCACTCCTAGTCCTCACCATTAGTCAAAGAGAAGTGACTTGTCCATGTCTTCCTCTTTAGGAGCACACTTTCACTTCCGGCCCTCCCACATCAAAAATCTACAAATCCATCTACATCTAATTTCAAATTGATCATCATTTGCCATCATCCTCAATAAATGTAAACTCAAATCTCAACCTCCCCATAATGCCAATCCACATGGTCATCACCCCTTTCCTCCTTCCCTCATTACCTAACCCCACTTTCAAATACCTTACACTACCCTAAATTTACATTGATATGACTAACATAAAGCTGACCCTTGACAAGGGGTACTAGCCTTATGGTGAAGAGGTGCACAAATGCTAATGAAGGCATTTGTCTTCTATCCAAAGAGGTGGAGGGGGCAAGGGGTCCAAGTGGTGGAAGCCACTCTGGCCCAATTGAGAATTTTAGAGGCTTTCATCTCCTTGGAGAGTGATGGAAACCCATTGTTTGAGAAAAGTGGTTAGGACAGAGAGAGGGGCCTTTCGGGCCCTTCATACTCACACATTGTTGGCACAAAGATGTTAAAATGTCAGCTTGTTTGTGCAAACTATCAAATTTTTTCTTGCTAGAGGAAAAACTGATCTCTTGGATGCCAATCTGAGTAACTCCATTCTTTGCTTAGGCTGCTTCCAAGGCTGGTGGAGCTGGGTTATAGTTGATTTCTTATGACCAGTTGTTTGATATCATGCCCTCCAACAGTTCCCAGCAAACCCAGATTTTCTGAACAACCCTGGACTTTCAATCTCTTCATCTGCTGGTTCTTAACAGAACCAGTTTCATGAAACTTTTCCAACCCCAAGCTATTCTGCATATGCCTAACCAGAAACCTTTGGGTAATTTGTAGCAAAATCAAAAAACTACCCAGCATTAGTATAGCAATATCTATATGAAATATGTATCTACTCAACACACACAACTGTCTCTTGTCTCATCATCAAATAGTGAATGGGCTTGTTGCACTGCAAGCAAATGAAAATAATGCAAGCATCAGCAACAATCCCTTCAACAATAAAAGACAGCCCTCAACATGATGGAAGTGATAGTATCCCCCACTATGTTTATTCTACCAACTATTTGCAACAAACATTTATGCACACAAATTTGTGAGAATGTGGAGTGGAACAATAGGAGGTGTACTAAAAAGCCACGTGTAAAAGGCCAGCTTTATTGCTATCATGGGTCTATAATGCAGATTAAGAAGAAAATGCATTTTCTTCTTAATCTACATTATAGACCCATGGATTTAAGTCACAGAGTTTCTGGAACATGGGAGCCTGCACCTGCATGGTTTGTCTCCTCAACCATGATCTGACCATCCATGGGAGGCAAGCATTTCATTAACAGGACTGGTGCGAACCAACTGCTTCTGTGCAGATGACCTTGCTTGTTGCTTCCAGAGTTCATGGTGATGTGGAGATGAGAGAACTCATTGCGAAATGAGTGCTCAGGAACAACCCTGCAAATGCTGCAAGTTAATTGCTACAATTAAACATATCAATGTAGTCAAGCCCCTGAATGGCTACAATCCTACAAAAGGCAAACAGAATGGCCATTATTGATCTCCACCCTTATCTAGACATCTTTCAATATGTGCGAGAACTTCCTTACCATGCCCATGAATGGCATATCCTATCAGCATGGCAGCTCAGGAGACCACATTGCATGCGGGCATCTTGTCAAATGATCTCAAAGCTTCCCATGCCTTCTTCCAACTTGTGGCATGCATTTGAACAAAAGCAACTGCCCCATAGAGACATGGGAGTTAGAACCACAGTGAATGATTTGTTCATGATGCCTGCCACCTTCAATTGCTCCCCCAGAGACCCACACATCCAAGGCTCTTACGAAAATTGCAAGATCAAGTTTTGGCTTTCATGTACAATGCAGCCTGTAGAGGATGAGAATCATGTTTCTGGAACTAATGAGGTTGATGACCATCCTCAGGAATACTGTGGCCATCAATGATTTGCTGTGACCAAACCAGTCTTGTACCCAGCTAATAGAGAAGCCATGATATGATTCATTCATGAGAACCTTAGTAAGAAAGAAAATTGTAGCCAGTTATAAACCTCCAGAATCCATGAACTCAGACCAAGGATTCCAGCAACCTGCTGGCTGTTGCTGGTTTCTGCCAGACCCCATGTTTCCCTTGAAAGCAATTACTTACCTGTCTTTCAAGCCTCTCTACCACAAGAGTCAAGAAACCGAGTTGCAAAACCTAAAATCAATGACTGCTAATGACCTAAACACTTGTCCTCCATTGTGGCCTCTAGCTGCATAAAATCCTAGTGGGGGCCAGCACATACATTTTGCAATCCCAAAATCATTCCTGCTCCATGTTCCAATTTTGGCAGGATTGGAAATGGGACCCTGTGAAAGCCTAGACGCTTAAAGCAATTCAATGAAGAACCATGAGGGCCAAACAAAATCATTCATCATGTCATTGCAAGACATCCACACTGAAGGAAAAAAAACAGAGGGTCGCTCTTTATTGTAATGGGTATGTAAATGAATGGTGTAAGTACTCTGCTCTGATGATCATAAGTTGGAACCACGTCAGGCAATCCCGAGAACCCTGACTACCTAAAACCCGGGAGCATATTCCAAAGTTTGGCGTGTGTCCCGATCCGAGAAGGTCCCTTGAGAAAACCGCGCTCAGATCGCACAGCCACAAGCATAGTCTCAGGAGGAAGGATAATCTCACAGTATGCAAGGCGTCGATTCCCTGGCGCACAAATATTTCGTAACATAGGCTGTTTGTCTTCAAGATCAACATATGTAACCTAGGGTTTATTGAATTCTCTCCAACTAGCTTTTCCACATACCTATTGCTTTCAGTATTCACAGTCGGAGAAGCAACACCGCGTGGTCACACCTCACCATCATCATCACACTACATACACGCGAACCAAAAAAATCCCGTTCTGGAACATAGTCTTCAGATCCTTGCACCGGATGCACAAGAGAAACCGCCCCCCGCCCGCGCACAAGCCTCACGCCTCTCTCACTCACTTCTTCTGCACTTTCTCCTTAATCCACCGTAACCCGTTACTGGTCCCGCTCTTCACCTTTTGTGCACCCACCGCAACCACCTCCTTGGTCTTCTCCATCCCCTTGCTAGCCACCGCAATCACCTTCTTGTTCACCTCCGCCAGCTTCTCCTTGCTGCTCCCTTTCTGACCCGCCTTGTTGGCGGTCTCATCCTCATCGAAATTGCTGCCCGCCTTACTTGTCCATCCCAGCCCGCTGGACTCTTGCTTGTCATAGCTGTTTTTGCTCGCCATGTCTCCTCCTCCTCTCTTCTCTGTTTGTCTCCGTGTGTGTTTCTCCTCTTCTCTTCTCTGTTTGTCTCCGTGTGTGTTTGTCCTCTTCTCTTCTCTGTTTGTCTCCGTGTGTGTTTCTCCTCCTCTCTTCTATGCGTCTGCACCTACGCTTGTGGCGCCCTCTTTGTTTCTGCTACATGCGTGTGCGTACGCAAGTACGTACGCGCTTACGCACGGAAGTGCACACGCGTTGTCTGAGTTTCTAGATTGCAAGTTTTCCACCTACTTATTAGGTATCTGATTCAGCGTTTTTTTCACCAAAATGAGGAAAATAAAGAATAAAAAGGCATTCTATCGCAATATTCCCGTTTAAAAAAATAAATATCGCCATTTTTTAAAAATTAAACTTTTCGCCACATTTTAGTTTGGTAGCATTTTTTAAAACTAATTTTTCTACTTGGGAGCCAGGTTTAAAAACCTGTTGCCATTTAATAATGCTATATCCCTCTTGGGTTGCTGGCAATGACGCAACAACAGGAAACACTGAAAAGAATATCACGGATCTGATTTACCACCACTTTAATTTGAAAATAATATACCCATCAGAAAATCACGTTGAACCTCAAAGCATTTGTCTAATGAATTTTTTCATATCATCATCAGAAATTAGAATTGGGTTCCATCAATTACCTACTAGGCTCTTTCTATCTTTTAAAATTGTGCTCCTATGTATAATCAAAACTTATGTTTATCATAAGTTTGAAATGTTTAATCACGTTTAAAGAAAAATCTTTGGACCTTTGGCACTGCCTTACAATTACTTATTGAAAAAAAAACCTTCAAAACAGGGGGAGTTGACTGTACAATAGGAACATATCTCATGACTAAGTGTGTTGGACTAAGTGCAACGCGCATGTGCTTTTGAAACTGTTGAATCTCTCATGTCAAAGAGCTGAATGTTGCTATAGCTAGTGCATCTTCGTCATTAGCCGATTTGTGACAGATGACAGCTTTTTAGTTGTAGGTTTTTCTTTGTTATCATGAATTGTCATTTCATAGTCATGAGTCCTCTTTGCACGCAAAGGTATTTATCTGATTTGTGTTGATTGTTTGCTTTTGTTTTTTCTTTGAGTTGTGTTTACTTGTGTTCTCTTTTGCCTTGTACTTTTGATGGATGAGTTCCCATCCTTGATTTTTATTGACAGGGTTTTTCTTATCCTAATTATCATGACTACATATAGTCAAGTCAAGCTCCGCACTCCACGTATTAGACTTTAGCATGGTATCCCCCTCTCTTGAGAATGGTAGATAAACAATGGGAAGCTTCTTCATTTCTTTCCATTTCCTCCTATTTGTCGTGTTTTCTTGCAATAAAGTTTTCCCTGTTCAAGTGGGGGAGGAAAGACAGTAGGCAAAATGCAGATATGTTTCCAACATGGAATGTTATCACCTGACCATTGGCTCTCATTTTCCAAATAACAGATTCCAGTTTTTGCTCACCTAAAACAGCAGCCCCTTGATCTTTGGCATGTATCACACATGGGACAAAAAGGATAACAATATGACGAAGTGTCAGATTTCAGTGCTCATTCTTTCAAAAGAGTCTAAAAATTTCTAGATAGATCCACTATACCCCTGAAAAGCTTCTAATCATTTTAAATTTGGGCATTCATGTGCTTTTCTTGTCTTTTCTGAACAAGAGCTCCCAAAACATTTGATTATATTGGGGTATTTTGCAAATTGTCAAAAATATTGGTCATATGTGGCCAAGTCGTTTGCAACCTATATGCATTATTTTTTAAAACTATGAATTAATATGTTTGGGCTTCTCTTTGATCGGCCAGGGTGAACCAGCACCCATGTTTGGTACCTTCACCCTTTTGAGTGAGGCCTATTAGTGACCATATTAAGCCTGAAAAATGTTAGATTTGAACTCAAAGACCCCGGCTTTTGTCTACTCGTGGGATATTCATAATATTTAGAAATAACTTAAATGGATTTCAGGATTTTTACTATGGTACCAATCACCAACAGTAGGTACTGGTTCACCCAAGGCCTCTTTGAACCCCAAATCTGAACCTGAAATGTATATAAATGGTCTCAAGGACTACCCCAAGTATAGAGGGTCCTCTCACTTGCACCCCTACACCTGCTACCAATAACCTAAGTTTGACCAGTGTTTTTTCCTTGATTTTTTATTGCTCTCAAGTGGCAAATTTTTGCTAGAAAAACACATTTGACATTAGAGATATCCATTAAGTCAGGAAAAGACAGCACGAGTACCCTGAGTTTGGTCATACACAGGGTGAGATTCATAAAAAACCTGCAAAAAAGTACATTAGCAATCAATGGGGGGTGAAACTCAGAAAACCATCAAATTTGATGGTTTTCTGAGTTTCACCCTGTCTTTCTTTTTTCCTGAGCGCCTCCACTGATGCTACATAGATTTTCACTGCTCCTACCTGTACAGGTACTATAATTCCTCTCCAACCTTGTGCATTAAATGCTGAGATTCAGCACTTCGTACTGGCTTTCAGCATCGCATACTGAGATTTAATAAAATTTCCTTACTTTACGGATACTATTAAAACAGGGGTTAGGGGGTCAAAGGAGGCCCAGAGATGGGGTGAAGACAGGGTGAATTTGCGGATGACTGTATTGTGAACCATGTTTTTCCACCAAAAAAAAAATCACTAAATATCAATCATTGACCAGACAAAAGAAATCACCACCCCAACCCTAATACTCATTTGATGTGTCATTACGCACATGCCCTGACCATCTTTTGTTAAGTGCTAGTGGGAGGACCCCTTATACACATGAATAGTTCGGTGTCAACAAAGTGGTAAAGAGTGGGACTTTTCATTTAATTAAATGTTCATGCTCTTTGTGAATGAACTTTTTGCTTTCTAAAACTTTCCAACCCATCAGGTTTCAGGGACCAAAAAAGAGGGAAAAAAAAAAAGGACTAGAGCTTGGCAAGGCAAACACTAAACAAGAGCAACAAATTCAATGTGGTGTTGGTCTCAATGCAATTGCAAAACGATGCCCAATAAGAAAAATATTTTCAATTTTTTTAATATTGTATTTGAATTATGATTAACATTTGAGTTATCTTTCTTACACAATATTTTCAATAAGAAAAAGTGATTTATTGTTTAGAATCTCCCCTTTCAATCAAAAGGTTCAAGGTTTGATCTTTTTCTCCAAAAATTTTGGTCCTACCATGAAACCTTTGGGCAACTTCTTCAAGCCAGGGAGTGACTTGGAACAAGTTTCCTGGGGGTGAAAGGGATTTTCTCCATAGAGGAGACAAAATTGTAATCTCAACCATGTTTCCCGAAGGAGAAAGGGATTAAGTTATCCTGACGAACAACTTCCTTAGGGAGAAAGGGACTAAGTTCTTCTCGAGAACAACTTAAACTAACTTTCCTTAAGAACAAGTTCCCCAATGTTTGACAAGAAATTTCAAGGGATAAATGTCATTAAAATCAAACCTTTTTTATACCATTTTCAAAATTTTAAATATTGAAAATGGTCTTGCATTTTCAATTTGACACTACAAACTAAAAGTTATGACCAAAAAAAAACTTGAATGTTCAATTTTCAAATGCTTTAATTTTACTCCCTAAGGAAAAGGCCAATGAAAAAGTTTCTTTCTTAAGGAAAAGAGGATTTAGTTGCTTGCAAGAGAAAGGACATTGAAAAATTTTGTCCCTTATTTTTTTCTTGCCATAACTTTTTATTCATAACTTCAAATCAATAAGGCAAGATTGTTTTAGATATCTATGTTTCAAAAGCTTTCCAATGGTAGAGAGAATGTTGGATTTGGACAACGTTTGCCTTCAAAATTTTCTAGTCAAACATTTGGGAAAAATTTAATCCCCAAGGAGAGGGTGACTCCCCTCCTCCTTGGGGAAGAAATCAACTTAGTCCTTTTTTAACTTTTAATTTTTTTATCATAAATTTTTGTTCATAACCTCAATTTGAAAAAGTAAAATCATTTTAAATTTCTATGTTTTGAAAATTTTCCCCTAGTGTAAAAAACATTTCATTTAAAAAATCTTTGCCCTCTTAATTTTCTAGTCAAATATTCATAAAATTGTTCCCAAGGGAGAAATTGTTCCCCATGGGGAATTAGTCCTTTTCTCCTCGAGGGAGAAGTCATTTTAATCCTTTTTTTAAACTTTCAACTTTCCTTTTTGTTATAACTTTTAGTTCATAAAATGCAAGATCATTTTAAATATGTATATTTCAAAAGCTTTCCAATGGTATAAAAAAACATTTGATTTGAACAACATTAATCCCCCCTTTTTTGGTCAAACATTTGAAAACTTATTCCTAGGGGGAAGTTTTCCCCTATTGAAGGTTGGTCCTCAGGGGAACTTAACCCCTTCCTCCCTAAAGGAAGTTGTTTTTTAGGGTAACTTAATCCCTTACTCCCCATAAAATTGTTCGCCTTCTCCTTGGGGGAGCATGGCCAAGGCTACCATTTTGTTGAAAAATCCTTTTCTCTTTAGAGGATTTAGCTTGAAAGATAGTTGTCAAGATATTTCTTTTTTCATCCATTATGTTCATGGAAGGACCAATTTTTTTGGAAAAAAGGATAGAACCCTGAACCTTTTGGTTGAGGAGAGATTATAACTAATAGATAACATGTTTTCATTGAAAATATTGTGTAAGAAAAATAATTAATATGTTGATCGTAGTTTAGGTATAGTAAAGAAAATTCAATTTTTTTTCTTATTAAACATTGTCTTGCAACAATGTCAAGACTAATGTTGCATTGAATTCATTACTTTTGTTTAATGTATTCCAAATGGCAAAAGGTTGAACCTTTGGAATTGTCAATTACAATCAAGTTTTTTGTAATGCATTAAAATCAAATATTGAATTAGAACATTCAATCCCCACTGAAAAACCCAGTGCCTAATAGTTCATATAGGTCCTTGTGAAAATCATATAAATAACATATAAAGTGAAAACTCACAACCCATCCAACATTAAAAGAATTATTTTGTAAACTAAAAACTTCCTTTACTGGATCTAGAACTTTTCATCTAAATGCACTTCTATGAAACATGCCCATCCATCATATGCATACATAATATTCTAGATGTCACTCACACATTGGGTGCAATTCTAGCAAAAATAAAAATTCCAAATCTTACAGCAATGTGTAATCTTTTTTTTACAACACAAAGTCAACAAAGATTCATTACTTACGAGTGTGAACCCCGTGCCTAATGCACAGGTGTGTGCCACCTGGGATGCCACCTAGGTGCTTCAGTTACCCACTTACCTTGGGGTTAGACCCCTCTGTGGAGTCCAGCAAAATCTGGCATGGGGCCTTCTGCTTCACAGAATGGACCATTTTGAAGGAGT
>Ga0116229_10007582_pt1 | contig 17126 bp, 4 predicted proteins | sample S1TSphgellanicum_3_FD_87313 | JGI IMG/M metagenome (GOLD analysis project Ga0116229, IMG submission 87313) | Host-associated microbial communities from peat moss isolated from Minnesota, USA - S1T2_Fc - Sphagnum magellanicum MG | ecosystem: Host-associated > Plants > Peat moss > Unclassified... | reverse complement strand
TTCCCAATGGGTTCCTTATGTTCTCAATGTGTTCCCCAAATGCGTTCCCAATAGCACCTCGCTTTAATCCCATATGTTTTGCCCAAAGTCCTTCCCTTCTCACCTATATAGTTGGGCCAAAGGGGGAGGCACTCCATCTTTCCGTAGAATCTTCTATTATGGGGAGCCTCCACAGTTCCATTTTTTTTTTGGCCATGGGCCAATCAAATTGGCTCATTGCAAACAAAAAAAAGGTTGGACTTGTGAGGCACCCCCAACTAATTAATATGGAACAGAATAAGTACCCCCAGAATAGGTATAATGTGCTTTGTAGAAGGGTGCTTTGTAGAAGGGGTATTAACTGAGGCACAAAAATGGTGGCAACAATGTGTGGGAATAGAATATGCATGCAGCCAATGAGTCGACTGAACATACACCCAAGAGGGTTCATCTTTTCCCCTTTTGGAGAGTGGGCGGGGGGTGAGGCGTGAGGATGGAATTTTTTAATGCGTGTGTTCCAATCATGTTCCAATCGATGTTCCCGAAGTTCTCAATGAGTTCCTCAAGGGTGTTCCCAATAGCACCTCATTTTATCCCATTTCCTTTGCCCAAAGTTGTCCCACTGCTATTTTTTGGGGGAGCCTTCCAAGTTTCAAGTTTTTTTGGAATAAATGGAGAATAGCTATGGAACAGTAGTTTGCCCTATTGGGCTGGCCACCTTCCTAGGTGGAAGCTGCCCTACACGTATGCCCATGTTCCATAGTACATAACCAAATGGGGATACACAATTTTTCTCTTCTTGTGCATTGTCAAGGGGAAGTGTAATTTTTGCAAGTGGCTTTAAGTTCCTCATTTTTTGCCTAGCGGTCCTGCATAAAATTTGCAGCATTGTCCATCCATTTTGCAATTGTTTAAGTGGCATATTCCTTGTGTATGTGACTTGCCCTTTACCATGGCTGACAATGCAAATGGATGCCAACGGACCATGCCAAAATTCTCTCATCCTTAATAATACAAAAACAAGTTGGGTTTGATAGGTAGAGGACCCCAAAAGTGGTCATTGGTCTACCACCACTTCATGGCTTTCCTTCAACATTTGGCTCAAGGTTGTGTGACTCATGGCCAAAGGTCATCCCAACACCCAAATGGACCTAAGAAGGTTTCTTGCTTTCATTGGTAGAGACCTCCACATCACTCACTATGATTGCTGGCATGGCGTTTCAACAAGTGTCCCAAGCCTAGTCATCACTTTGGGAGCGCTTCCTACCAACATGGCAAATTATTTTTCATTTACACTTACACTGCCCTGTGCAAATGTTTTAAGATGTGTCAGCGTACATTTCACATACCCTTCGTGCTTGTATACGGATTTATAATCCTTTATAGTTGTGAATCCATCTCAAAGTTCAATATTTTATTGCAGTGGGCCACTTTGACAAGCCCTTTACAAAAAGCTCAAATTTTTTAGTGCATCCCAATAGAAGCTTTTCCATCCCACATTGTATCAATGCATGGTACCCTTGAACCCAGTTATATGCAATACAAAGCTCACACTTTTGGGCAAAGTATATGGGACAAACTATGATGCCATAGCTCACACTTTTGGGCAAAGTATACAGGCAAACTATGGTGATATTGAGGAATATTCTGAATGCATATTCTTGTGTCCATGTTGTCCCCACCTCATTATTTGAATACGATTTCCATTCTTAACTTTGTTCATCATCATTTTTGGCCTAGGCTTTTACAAGAACTTGGGTTACTTGTTACCATTCATATTAGTCAGGTTAATTAGTTGTTGTGCTTCCCAAAGCTATTTTTTTGTTTTTGCAACGGGTCATTTCAATTGGCCCATCACCCAAAACTTAGGGCTGCCCTCCCCTTGTTCTATAGAAAAGTTACATGTTTTTACATGGTCATGTAAAATTGTGTAATTGAATTTGTTATACATTTACATGATTTTATACAACATAATAAAAACTTATATAGTTTTTCATTTACACATCGTGTGTTATATACTTGCACAAATGCAGGTGGGCCTTATATATTTACATAGAATGTAAATAAATTCCATTATGTCATTTACACTTATGTGAAGTGTAAATCCTAAATCATATGCAAGCACAACACTGGTATAGAAGCAAACAAAAGAAAATTTTAGGGTGTTACATTTCTACCATTGTACATGTGTTACTATTGCCATACCTGAATTTTGCATGTGAAGCTTTTGTTAGTGGACCCAACCATGTGGAACTTTGGTGCATGAATAAGAACCCTACAATCTATGTCATTCTGTGGTCATGAATCCAATATAATGCAAAATTAAAACATGAAAACATTGTTATAATTCAAGGTTATTAGAACATTTGTGCCCTCTGCTTTGTGTTAGGAGAATTAAAAGGGGGTTGGAGGGGCTTGCTAACAAGGGAAAATTTCATTTATATGCATGCCCCATTGAAGCTTCATCAATGGTAACAGCATTTCACATGTTAATTCAATTTCAGAAAACTTTCCATTTTGTTCACTTTCCATTGAAGGCTGTCCCTCAAACCTAAGAATTAAAAAATTCTGGTATCTTGTTGAATAATTTAAACAAGGGCATGAATCTACTTACTAGTTACTATTTACTTACGCCTCTGGTAGCTGTTGTTTCACTCTAGGGCCCCTCTGAAGGAGAGAAAAGTACCAGGATAAGTTGGACTTATAGCATTATTAGGTGGTTCTCTCAAACCAATTATCAAAGTTCCCAAAATAAAAATAAAAATGACACCTAAAAAATACTATTAAGATTTTTAAATCATAAAAATAACAGTAACTAATAAAAGAAGATCAAAATGAAAAAGTTGTCTTGTTTTCATCATATTTCCACAACTTCATTTTGTTCAAAATACATTTTCAAACTCTTTTTCTAAATTTAGATCTATTTCAATCAATTGTACCAAGTTAGAATGTGAGCAACAACTAATCCTAGGATCAATAGGCCAATCTTCGCTTACAATATTAACTTATAAAAAATTGCCCCTTTGATTGTAGGTGGCATTAAAAAATAAAATCAAGTACTCCAATAAGAGAAAAATAAAACTATTTGAATTTATAACCCCATGATAGTTTAAGATTTGGCAAATAAGAAAACTAATTGTAGAACACATTGACTCATGTTTCCCTCACCATTGTAAAGGACATTTAATGTCTTTCACATTTGATTGGTATCATCTAAAAATCAACAACTCCCTATTTGACAAACTTTTTGGTTAGTACACTTGTGTTGAAAATCATTTTGAAAATAGTTAAATTACAATCTTCATGATTTGCTTGATTTATCAAATATTCAAATTATGTCAAATGATGCAATAGGTGATAACATTTCAAGAATATAGGAAACAAAAACTTCCTATCATACTCTTCAACAATAGTAACATTTTGATCATGATCAATGAATGAAGAGGCAAAGGGCTTTAAATTTAAGGTCCAACATTAAAGAAAACATATTATGAGTGTTTTACTTTTCATAATTTGTATAAAATGAAAGGATATAATCCAAAACAACACTTTTTTTTTTAATGTTAGATGCAAATAAAGCTAACTCAATAACAAGTTTAGAATCATCTTCCATCAAATTGTTTGCAGAAGGTGTAGTTTTGACTTCTTCCTTCAGTTTGAAGCTTATGGTTAAGGTGGAATGCGATGCATCACTAAGTAACCAATGGTCACAAGATTGATTCAACACATAAACATACTTAAGAAGATAAATGCAATCCACAACGATTTTGGAAACATATTAAAGGAGGTGGCATACACCCAATAAGTTTCACTATAATTTGTTTGTTGTGGGGTAAAACAATACTTTCCCAAAATTGTAGTGTTTCCTGGAACATAATTATTTTGCTAACAAACCAACAAAACATTATAACAAAATGTTTATTAATTTTTCCACTTATAAACAAGGAAAAAAAAATTGATTTGAAAAATAGTCTTAAAGTTCTTAACATTACCTTGTCTTCACTAAAATATTTTGTTTTCTTGGGTAGAAACTAACATTAACACAATATTTAATTCCACTCTTGTTTGCTTTTGCGAAATTTCTTCAGCAAAATGTCCATTTTTTGCAAATCTTTTTATGCAAATTTTATTGAAGCATATTGGAAATTGTTGCAAAAAAATTCATTTGTGATGGCATATGGAGAAGATTTTTAAAAAGAATGCACAATATAGGTCCTTTGATAATGTTATTCCAAGCTTAAAGTTTCACAATTCACAACAAATTTCAATATAACAATCATTGCAATTAGATTTGAACTTTCATATTTCAAATATGCAATGATTGTTTTTCTCAAGTCATATTTGATTCATCGTTAATTTTTTCAAGTGATATCATGGGTAAAAACATGTCAATTCTCAAATTTGCAATGAAATATAACCTAGGACATGTTCCCTACCTCCCAACAAAAAGAGGGGTGATGGGAACTCCCATATGAAATTAGGACAAACTCACAAATGTAAATTAAAGATGAGGTCAATTTGCACAAACCAAAAGGAAGGGTGGTCATTGCAAATGGAAACCAAAATGGTGCATAAAGTAAGTTAAAGGAAACATGCATTCACATGATTCATGATGGCTTAGACTTGGGAGGAGCTCACCACTCTCTTCTTTATAGTTTATTCACTAAATGGTAGAAAGGACTACATTAAAGTTACATAAATTCTCAAGATTCCAAAATGGGAATCCCAATTTTTTTTATAATTATCAAATTATGAATCATATTACTTTGTAAGATCAAAACTCCTTCATATGGATTCCAATTCAAAAATTGACATAGGAAAAGTTGTAACCTTTAAAGAGACAAATCCAAGGTTATATTGCATGTTTTATTCAAAAGGTCATTTGAACCCTCTATTATATGTTTTAATGGTTGAAAGTTGAAATGTTGTGCATTGACTCCCAACCATTCATTGGTGACAACTTCTGTTTTAAATCTTTAAATGGGAAATGTGAATCCAATTTAAATGTTCACTTTTCAAGACCTTTTTGATGGTTTAATAAAAGTTCAATCTCACCAAGATTTGGTTTCCCAAACCTTGTTTCAAAGATTCGAAACATTGCATAACTTGAACTCCCAAAGTGAGAAATCACTTGGGAATGTGATCGAGTTCCATGATATTCTCCCAACCTAGGTTCCCCTTGTCACGCCTTAAGGTCCATTCACACTTGCAATTAATTGAATGGTAAAACAATGTTGCATAACACAATTTTATTTCATATTCACATATGCAATGTTAATTAACACAATATTTGAGGTGGCATCCTTGCTGGTTGGATGGTTAATTCATTGTTAAATGAAAAGGTTCTTAATAGCATATTTTCAAAAAATGTAAAATTTTGCCCAAAAAACCAACATTACATAAAATGGCAAAAATCAACCAAGGATGTTGGTGTTAAGTTATAGAAATGTCCTTCCATTGCTTCCCCTTTTCTCTTCCCACCTTTGAGAATGTACATGTTATAATTTTAAATAGATTAATTTTGAAGCAATGCATTTGCAAGTTCAAAGTTCCTCATTATACAAGAATTACAAAATTGTTTTAAATTATCTATGACTAGATCAAAAGAGGGCACAATAAATGCCATAAATATAACAATGAATGTAATAGCAGATGTAACAACATTCACAATTTTTGGGTGTGTTAGTTTAATTATTCAATCGAGTCTAATTAATTAAGGATAAATTGGGTTAGCTTAGTCATTTGGGTTTTATCTTGAACCAATTCAAGTGTGAATAAGGTTTAGGATATTTTTGTTGAGGGGATATAATCCCAAGTTGTGTGATCTCAAATCACTTTTGGTGATTTGAAATTCTAGAACACATAAGTTTGTGTGTTTGTGGTTTTTTGTGTTATGCAAGTTTCTTTTATAAGGTTTTTATTGGGTTTTGTTTTGTGTTTTCTAAGCTTGGATTTTTTTTGGTCATAGGTGAATTGGATTTTTTGAATCACCAAAAGTTTAGTCTAGTTTTGTGTTGTGTTACAATTATATTCAATTTTGTTTAACATTTGGTTTATTTTTGTTTTGCATGGGAGTTGGGTGCAACACATTACACCATGTTGTTTTTGTTATTTTTGCTAATTTTGGGTGTTCTTGGTTTAATTTTTAAATTAAAAAAACTCATTTAATTTTTTTTGTGATTTTGGGTTTCAATTTTACATCAAACTCCTTTAGGAGTTGAACCCAAACAAGACGTGACATGGAAAAAAAAAACTTGTGGAATTTTTTGGAAATTCACCATAGTCACACCACTCATGTGGAAAATTTCAGGTTATTTAGTGACAAAAATGTTTTAAAAGATTTTTCTAGGGCATGGGGTGGTGTGCGATCACCATTCTTGTGCCAAACTTTTGGCGAATCAACACATCCTAATGAATTTGCATTATTATACTTCATAGGTGGAAAAATGTTATGTCATTAACAAATGTAAAGGATTTGAATTATTGTCGTGATTTTTGTGTAAAGGTTGTGTTGCATGATTTATGCATCTCCATTTATGTTTGTTAGGTTGGACATGTTACATGTTAGTATGATGGTTGAATTGTCATATAATTTCATGAGGTGGGAGGATTACCAAGGAGTGTACCATTTGGTTATGACCTAGGAGAACATGCTTTTAGGTTGACATCTTGGTAGTCTCTGCTTATTATTCAATGTCAAACCCTAGGTGAAAAGTTATGTGCCTTTTCACACATGCCTTTATTGTCATAATGAGCTTAGGGTTGTGATTGTGTGGTTAATGTTTGGGCATGGGACAAAGTTAAGTTAGGGTTAAGGTTCACCACAAAAAGGGCACAAGATCCAAAAACAAGGAATAAGGTTGCCATCACTAATGGTTTTACAAAATGTAAGGTGCAATTCAAACCACTCACACCACTTTCATCATCATTTGGTGGGTGGGGGTCATCGAATTTAGAGACAAGTTCACCTCTAAAGTTTATTACTACACCATTGTTGTGGAACATAGAAGACATGTACAAAGTCACTAAAAGGCCCCACTAATATTTCAAGGCAATTAGCACCATCAAATTAGATGATTTTATCTAAGAGTTTTAACAACTAATGTGATATGCAATAGATGCATAATCCCTAACTATTCACACCATTCATGGCATGGAAGGGTTTATTCTAGCATATGAAGAAGTTGTTTATGGATGATGACCATGAGTTCAAGTGCATGCCCATGAGATTCATATTGAGGAGTGATTATTTTATTTGTCGCCCAATTGTGTGTCTATTACTAAAATACATGTGGTCCCAACACATGTTTCCATTTTAAATGTGACCACAACAACTTTTAGTAACAATTTGGCTAGTGGGGGTGGGAATACAAGTGGCAATGGAATCATCCAAAGTGGTAGTAAATTCAAAGTGGTTGTACTAATCCTTCCATTAGTACCTAGGTTTTATTATTGGCATTTAACCTAGGTGTGGAATTTTTTCGAAGGTTGTGCATAAATTAGTAAGAGATATGGATGAAAAAACCATGAAATCTACAAAAGTTCTAGTGTAAACCACATGATAGCTTACGAGAGCTCATGCATGGATGCATAAATTGATTATAATGATGTAAGGTGTTATAGAAGCCCACGTGGTCCAATTTTAGTATGGGATTTTAGACAAGAAGTTTAAGTGTTGGGTGCGGGATGCCATATTATTTGTTGACATGTGAAACCCACTTTGGTGAATGCGTTCCAATTATTGAAATGAATCAAGATGAACATGGTGGAAGAATGGGTGGTTACTTTTGGGTTCAACAAGGAATTTTTGGGCACAATCAATTCAATAACCATGGAGCCAACCCAATAAGGCCATGCCCTAGAAAAATGAAAAAGCTAAACGTGAATCAAGTGGTTCCATTTCATATTTGGTGGAACAAGGTGGAAAAGAAAAATGTTGGAAGTGGAGTAGACCTCATGAGAAAAAGTACTACACCCTAATCCATCACATGTTCAAACCATTAACCTTAACCCCAATTAGCCAAGTTCCCATTGTAATGCATATAGGCATGAGGTTGATCATTGCTTCACACTTCACCCGAAGTTACAAGAAGGCCAATCACAAAACACCAATGCTCATAAGGGCCAAGGTTCTAGGAAGGTGCAACCAATAAGGTAGGCAAACAATAGATTAATGTAAGGCCAATCCAACTCCATGGAGGTTAGGTTTGCACAATTGGAAGTTTTAGTTTTAAGCATGGCAACCCATGTGAAATCTAATGCATCTAGACTTCAAGGAAAGCAAGGGGTTAGGAAAATGGCCAATCTTCTTATTCAAATGATCTTATGTGGAGGATATTTTTATGGAATCAACTTTTCAAGATAAGTGGCCCCAAATAAAAATATATTGGATATTTCAAAAGGCCACAATGATGGAAATAATGTTGGAGTTTTTAATTTAGTCAAGATATTTTGACAATTGCACTAATGACAAGGGCTAATGCTCGAGAATTGGAAACATGAAGTGTTGATGAAAGGTTGGATATTCAATGCAATGAAGTTTAGTGTTAAATGTGGCTGCCACAATCATTCAAGTTGATAGACATTGTTCCCAATCTTATGGCCTAGGTGTCAACTTTTAATGGGGTGCCAAAGAAGGCGCACAAGTATATTTTTGGGCCCAAGGCACCCGGAAGTTTATTGGGGTGGCCAAAGTCACATATAAAGCACCATTGTTTTTTTATTAAAACATTGGTCATTCTAATCATTCAATTGGTAGTTGTGTTTTGTTTAGTGGCCACATTATGTGTGAGTGGGAGAACACAAGATGTGGGTAGGTTAAAAAACAATATTATACTTGTTATAATTCCCTTATAGGTTTTTGATGCCAACTACATAGAGGTGTGCAAGGTTCACCTTGAATTTTGGCATGTAGTTGCAACTAAACTTCATGACCTTTTATTGTGACCAACCATTGATTAGGTCATTGTTGTTCCCAATGTGGTAATGACACATAACAAGGAAGAAGTTTTTCAATTGAAGGGGGTGTCAACATGTTGGTACCTACCCATAAAATTTTATTGGATTTTGGTGTTTAACCATTAATATTGGTTGTAGTTGTTGTCAGTAATCTTGGATTGATCAATGTTGATTTTGACCCATGCCCATACCAAATTTTGACATCAATGGGTGATTTTAAAAAGGCTCAAAAATCAATTAGAGGTTACCATTGATTTTGGAAAAAAATCATATAATATCACCCATGATGACAAACAAGAGCTAATCTTAATTTGCACATGAGTTTGAATTATTAGAAAGTAACATCCATGATCAACATGAACCCCCAAACAGGGAATTGGCGATCTCAAGATCACAAGGGATTTCATTCATTCAAGTTTCTACCTTAAATCCCAACCCACCATGGGGCACATTGATCAAATTACAAGCATTGGCTACTCAATTTATTCATCAAGTTTGGCACCTTTTGCCATCACTAAACCTACAAACATTTGTGGATGTTGGTAATAGGCCTTTTGGTTTGAGTCCATTGGATACCGGGGTTATTCATTGGGAAATTCCCAAGGATGAAATATGTTTACTTGAATTTTTTGGAGGCATTAGTTTTGCATTAGTTGGAGTTCCATAGTCTAGCATTTTAATTCAAAGATATCATTATGTGGAAAAGGATTTACAAGCTAGACAAACCTTCATACAACATGTCATGATGTTGTAACAAATTTATCCCAACTTGTTGCCAACATTAGCCATACACGGTTATCAACATGCTTAACCAAACCACATTATTTTGTTTGGGGCACCAGATTTGGCCAAGGTTGGGCCAATTGATTTGCTCATTTAAAAATGGTCATGTTAGGGCCTTTCACATGTTAATTTGGCCAAGGACTTTTAGACCTGAAATCAAGACTTTTCTAGGAATTAATTCATAGTTTGTAATATTTGCAAAAGATGTTGATGCACTTGTGTGCATACATGTTGGAAAATGTCCCACCATTGGGAAATTTTCAGCCAATTGTTTTGGCAAGATGGCAATAAATCAAGGCTCAGATTGGAAGGCCAATGTAGTTGGATGTTACAATTGGTTCACATCATGCCCATTGGTTCCAGTGGTTGTAGATTAATTCAATTAACATCACCAGAGGTGATCCAATGAACATATTAATTCATCCTAGGTCACCCACATGTTTGGTGGATGACATATTGGATTTAAGGCGACATTCATGTGTGGTTCATCATCATTATGACCTTTAATTATGGTCAATAAGGTTGGACTTCCATAAACAACCTCATTGACCTTATTAAAATTTCCTAGTCCCATGCATTTCAAGATGGAGGCCTAGGGATGATTTGGGACTCCAATTCATCCAATATGGAGGAGCCCAATGTGGATGAAAAGGAACAAACCATGGGTTTTTGCATTAGCACCATAACCATGTCATGCATTTTAAAGGGAGCTTGAAGGTGAATTTTGGGGCAAGTTAGGGACATTAACTACTTCACATGACTTTTTAGTTTGCTATTTTTTGAATAAGCACATTTGGCACATTTTTCCCCACCAACCCACTTTACACATACACTTGTTGCATCATCAATTGGGATCGCCATGTTGGTGCAAATAGGGGTGATGTAATAACATGAGTTATACATCTTTAACATATGTGGGATCAAGAACACATAGAAAGATTTATTAGTGTTGGGAAGGAGGTTGGTGAAGTGGGAGTGCTAAGATAATGTAACACTTCCCAATATTCTACATAACAACCATAGGTCACATTCTCAACTTTGGGCTTAATGGGGATAATCTATCATCCTAACCCAAGACACCATTGATCATGACCACTTGGGAACTGAATATTGGCTTAGTGGTTATGAGAAATGAGATGCACACAACATGATGGTCATTACAAGATTATGGGATATTTTGCTTTCAATTTGAAATAATTAGGTTGATTGAAAAGATAAGAGGTCTAGATCATATTGGAGGATGATAATCCAATTTTCAAAATACCTCATAGGCTTAGTGAGCTGGAGAAGCTTTTCATTTAGGCTTGGACAATAGAGTTATTGGATGTGGGTTTGGTGGAACTGTCTAGGGGTTAATATGCCTTGGTAATAGTGATGATAGCTAAGAAGGATACTTTTGATAATTAAACCAAACATCACATGTGTGGGGATTACCATTCAGTTAATAAATGGATTTGCTAAAAAATGCCATGCCCATGTCAGAGGATATTTTTGATGCCCTAAGACAAGTTAAGGTTTCTAGTATTTTGGATTTACGATTTGGTTATCATGAGTTGCCATTAAGGGAGGGTGACAAGGTCAAAACAACATTTTGGTGTTGGTTTAGGGAGAGTTTAGGCCTAAATAGGGGGTAGTTTGGATATCGTGTACCATTTATGGTATTTTTATGTTATGTGTTGTATGTGTCGTGACAATGATCATTGTAAGCACTGGCATAATAGACACAACAATAAATGTAACAATGATGTGTTGATAATAAATCTCAAACAAAACAAAGAAATAATACATGCAAACAAAATAAAGGAAAGAAAACCCATGCATGATGACAACAACATTTGGATTAAACGAATAAAGAAGTTGAAAAAGGAAAGAGAGTATACTTGCAACGCTCAAAGAAAAAAGAAAGTGAACTTGCAACCCGTGGACTTTGAAGTTCAAAGAAGAAAAAAATAACAATCTTGTAATATGTTATCATGAAATTGATGCCCAACACTATTGAAATTAACATATTGTTATCATGAAAACATGTACCAATAACACAAAAAAGAACAAATGCAAAGATCAGAAAAAAAAAAAAAAAAAAAAAAAAAAAAAAAAATAAAAAAAAAAAAAAAAAAAAAAAAAAAAAAAAAAAAAAAAAAAAAAAAAAAAAAAAAAAAAAAAAAAAAAAAAAAAAAAAAAACAAATTTATAACACATCAACTTCAAAGCTTGGAGGAAAAATGGAAAGTAGCCTTCCAATGTGTCGACAATGAAGTTTTAACAAAACAAAAAAATAAAACCCACAACCTCAAAGAACAAAAAAATGTAGCCCTACATACAAAGTATAATTGAGAAAATGAGGGCAAACAATTTATCGAAGGAGGAAAAAGAGTGAGCTAGTTATTTGGCATAATTTGATCCATATGTGAATCAAAAGAAACTTGAATGGCAAAAAGGTGGAGTTAATGAGGTGGTAATGTAACTTTACCTTTGTTGTTTGAATGTCACCATGTTATATTAATGATAGGTTAGTGTTAATCAACATAATGTGGCATCATGTCATTTGACCCTAACATTATGACCTCTAACATTAATGATGCTAACACTAGGTGTGAATGGGACTTTAGTTTGGTTGCAAACCCAAGGCTAGGGTTATGATAATATTGATATAATAATTAGATTAAATTACTTCCCAAAACATGCCCAATATTTTATGTAGCTTCAAATAAACCAAGATTAATATGTTTTGGTTGCTAGTTATTGGCTTCCAAAAATTTAAGCACAAGTGCAAAACATCATGAATTCCTTTGGACATCCATAGATCAAAATTGTAGAATTACATTGTATTAAGGTTGGCCAAACATACATTTTCTTTGTTTCTCCACCAAATAGGGATTTGTAATGAAAAATTATTTCTAAAAGAAAGACAACTAAGGACACAAGTGCATAATTAAACACTTTAAGTAGATATTCTCCACAAACTACATAGGCAAATGATTTCTCACCAAAAAAAAATTACAAAAGAAATTATTGCATAATACATGCAAAGAATTAAAATGAGACCATGAATTGATGAACAAAAGCTAAAAAATAAGAATGTGAGATTAATAACATGTACCTCAAGCGCCTATTGGCTATGAAAAGTGATGTGTGACCAAGAGCTTAAAACCAATAGTCTATAAGTAAGAGTAGCTAAATAGGAGCCAAAGAGAAGGAACATATGACCATGAGTTGACGAGTACAAGTTCAAGACTAATTAAAGCTAAAAGTAGAAGTAGTTGAACAAAAGTAGATAATTAAAAGTAGTAAAAAAAACCCAATGAATAGGATTTGATGAGTAGGATTGTAGGGCAAACCCATCCTTGGTGGTACCACTAGGAATGTCACTCCTTGATTTTACTAGATCCATTGAATTAAAAAAAATCATAAGAGACATTTTTAAAAATATTTTCATAATTTATTTAATGAGTACATGTGTTTTGTTCCATAGATTTTGAGATTTCAATAATATCAAAACTATTGTGTATTTTGATGTTCCTAATCATTGTGTTTAAAAAAAGTCTTGGGAATGTAATGCTAGTTCTTTTCCTTGAACTTTTTGTTTAGGCACACAAATTTGAAACATGATTTGAGAATTGTTCAAGGAATTTTTTTCTTAAGGTAATTTTGAAGTCATTTTATTTTTATTTTTATTAAGAAATTAATTGAATATGTATAATTTAGTTGAATTCCCAAAGTGAAGACTATTGATTTTTGAATGGGCCATCACTATTAGCAATATAATTTTTAACAATTTTCACTTTTTTAAAATTCCAAAATTAACTTCAACCCATATATTAATGCATGCAATGTATAAACATGAGAAAAAAAAATTATAGTTGTGAAAACATTTAAAGGAAAAAGGCCCAAAAAAATGTTTTGACCACTTTTGGTTCCTTAACCATTATTTGAGGTGGTTCTTATTGGTACCGGGCAAGGATAGGTTTGCACATGCATGACTAGGAGCCAATGAAAAATTAGAAGGGGAATGAAGAGCATGGAGGAAGGAGGAGATGATGAGTAGGAAAGAAAGAGGAAATAGAGGAGGAGCAAGAGGGAAAGATGACCTTGAAGAATTTAAACAAATGATTAAACAAAAAATTAAAACCAAACAAAACAAATATTGACACTTCAAAACATATAAACATCAATTTGAAATACAAAACAAATGAACAAAATGTTTCATTTAGGCCCTTTTATCTTCGTGGAGACAAAGTAAGAACACAAGAAAACTATTTGTGATGTGTTTTAAACCTTAAACTTTACATTGGAAACCCTACCTTATAAACCTAAAAATTTAGCCTAAAACCTATAAACTTGTAGCTATACCTTACCTACCACTTAGACCCCACCTATTACTTAGCATAAACCTCTTGACTTAAAAATCGAACCTATATATTTACTTTGGTGATAATTAATGGGATGATATCTAAGGGAATAAAACTAATTATGATATTAAGTGCCAATAAAGTAAAGTAGACAATTTCTATTCCTTGTCACAAAAAAAAAAACTAGTAGCCATAAATAAGTTTGAATGTATTGAAAGTAGAATTGTTTTTTAATTTAATGATCAAGATGAGGATAATCTTTAATTTTATCATAATAATGTTGATTAATTGCATATTTAATATGCATTCAAATATGTTTTAAAATGCATTTTCCCCTACTTTTTATGTTGTCCAAATTTGTACAAGTAGGTGAAAGTAGATGAATTATTGAATATTCTCCATTTTCAACATGATGTAGTTTTAAAATGTACTTGTAAGTTTTCAGCATTTAAATATTATAGTAGAATACATCAAACTTCTAATGAAAAAATATGTTTAAACTCAATTTGACCATTCATTTTCAAACATACTTTTAAAGTAGATACTTTTATTGACCAATATCTACTTTTATTCTACCAAAGTTTTTCAAATTTTGTAATCACCTCACTATAAACTCAAAGAAAAACACCATGTTTTTATTATGTTATTTTAAATTATTTTCAATCTACTTTCTTTTACTTGTGTCAAAAACTAGACCAACTTTTGACTAACTTTTTAAAACTATTTTTTTGTATATTTTACCATGCTTTCACCCTATTCACCAATTTTCATGGTGGGAATTGATTTGAAACCTTTTTTGAAACCTTTGTGATAATTGCTCAATGGTCATTTATAGCCTTAGGTATTTAATTTGGTGTCATGAGTGGTTCATTGTGGCCCTTGAGTGAAGCCTTTTAGTGCTTATATTTTAGCTAGGAAATGCATAATTTTGAATAATAGGCCCTAGCTTAGTCTAAAGAATTATATTTATAACGTTAAAAAAATAACCCAAAAAACTTTGAAATTTGTAGTTTTGACCATGGTACCAATGTAGATAGGTGCTCCATGTCAATTCACCCAAAGGTCAATCACTAAGGTGAAGGTACCAATGCTAGTGATTGCAATTCATCTTGACCAAACTTTTCTTAAAGTTCACACTGAATTTTGCCACCATGGACAAACCAACATTCACACTAGTATGATGGTACATTTCCCAAATCTTTCTTGGGTTCCTTGTATACATAGTAAATACTACATCTTTAAATTAAATTAGGATCATCAAGTTCAAAATTTAACATTTTACCCCAAGCTAGGCCCAATGACAAATTGGACCTTGTTCATCAATGATTTTGCATATCTAGTTGTTTAAAAAAATATTTTCATTGTTTTTGACATTTTAGTTTAGTTTATTTTTTTTTGGTTGTAAATCTTGTTTTTGTGCCATGGATGTACACGGGTTTTTTATTTTCAAGGTTGTAGGTTTGCAAGCCAAGTTTTGTTATTTCAAGATGCATTGACTTTTTGAGGCGTTTTTGTTCTATGTTATAGTTGTCAAAGTGTGGCACTACAAAACTACATACCTTCTCCAAGAACTTAGGCAATTTGTGAAGTGGTGGTGAAAGTTTTGTGACCAATTGTTGTTACCATTATGTTATGAACCAATGTTGGGGGCATTGGTTCTTTGAAGACGCCTTATATTTCATCATTTTCTACATATTGTATGTTTTGTGAAGAGCTTGTTGTTGTGGTTATTCCTGATAACTTGGAAAATCTAGAGGCTTCTATTTTTTTATAATCAAGAGTTGGAAAAACTTATGTGCCACATGAAGTTGTAGGTTTCTTTTCTTTTTTACATACATTTGAGAAAAGAAAGGGCCATAATATGTTAACATAATGTTGGATCCCAACTTTGAATCCATGCACCTAATCATGACTTATGTGGGTCATGATAATGGGTAAAAACATGCTAATAGGAGCTAGAAAAGGTGTTAGGAGTCTTTGAAAATTTCAAATTATAGTAAATGTGTTTTTGTTTTGACATTTTAAAGTTATGTTAACATTTCAAGGTGTGCTAGATGACTCATATGAGTGTAAGGGTTTTTTTAAAATTAAAATTTGGGTTTTAGTTTTAGTAAAGGACTTTTGAACTTGAACAATAGTTGTGTTAAAAGTAATCAATTTTGCAAAAGACTAGGGTAAAAGACTCTTTTAATGAATAAAATTTTATGATTAAAAAAAAGATGATAATAACCTACTACCCACATTCAAAAAACACTCACAATTAAAAAGTTGTGAAATATTAATTTTTTAAAAGTTCAAAGTATGTTTCAAAATCTCAAATTTTCAAAAATCCTTTACCACATGTACAAATGGGGGTGTAATGTACATGACATATAAAACAAAGTTGTAGTTTATGATACATAAAATTAAAACCTAATGTAGCTACCATATTTTTGATATGATTCAAAATTATGATAACTTTTCAAAATAAAATGAAAAATTTAGCAAAAATTGCACCCTTTATTCAACAATAACTAACACAAAACATGTGATATATTGGGGCAACTATATGTATTTTGATAACAAGTTACAAAAGATTTCATTCAAAAATTCCTTTATATCAAAAGTGAGAAAGATTAAAAAAGATTCATAATCCTTTTATAAAATAATCCCATTGGCTCTAAATTATCATGTTTTGACCGTAATGTTGCAACTAGATAATCGTTGAATATGACAATGAATTGTTGTTGCCTTTGTTGATGGAAGTTTATAAGCTATCAATGCTCACTATTGTTGACAAACCTAATGCATTTGGTTTAAATATTGGAAATGAAAATTTGTTTCACACCATAGACACAATTGTAAACAATTTGAGACATGTTGGTAGAAAGTTGTACACTTACTATTGGTATCATGTTGATGGAGATAATTGCAAATATGCATTGACATGCTGGTACACAAAAGAGCATAGGTTTCTAACAATTATTACCTTAATGAAATAAAATTTCATAGACATCCAACTTGCCAAATGAAATAGAAAAGATTTTCTACATTGTTGGAATCTTGATTGCACTTTGTA
>Ga0116229_10007581_pt1 | contig 17128 bp, 12 predicted proteins | sample S1TSphgellanicum_3_FD_87313 | JGI IMG/M metagenome (GOLD analysis project Ga0116229, IMG submission 87313) | Host-associated microbial communities from peat moss isolated from Minnesota, USA - S1T2_Fc - Sphagnum magellanicum MG | ecosystem: Host-associated > Plants > Peat moss > Unclassified... | reverse complement strand
GTGAATTCACTATATTTCCAACTAGGTCTATGCCAGGGAGATTAGTGAATTCGCTTAAAATCCAGTGAAAGCACTTTAGCAACTAATCGCATTAATGAATTCACTCCAAAATCCAGTGGAAGCACTTAACAAACAAATGAGACTAATGAATTCACTCAAAATCCAGTGACAACACTTTACGAACACATTTTATTGTAATGCAAGGTGAGGTTTAGGGTTTAGAAGAGTGAGAGTGATGAACTGTGACCAAAATTTCATCATAATTTTAAGACAGTGATAAGAGGTTGAGATTTTATGCTTATACAACAGTCACCTGTCTTGTACAATAATAATACTTGTTTCATTTTTAAATTGCTCCCCTGAACTGAAGTGGCTTTTTGCAGGTGCTGAGTGAACACAGATACTGTGTTCATTTCAGTATGACGACAAAATCCAGTAAAGATTGATTCCACTTCCAAAAGGATGAAAAGAGTGACACTAGGAAAAAGCAAAACACACATGATGACTTTGGCAGCCTTGTTGCTGCACCTTTAAAATTTTGAAAAACAAGCAAAAGCCACATTGGTCCCAAGCAAGTAATTGGGTCTTCAACTAAGTATCTCCTGGTGGGCAAAGGTGAACCAGCACCTACCTTCACCTTCTTGAGTGAGGCCTGTAAGAGGGATATACTTTATTAATCCAGGAAATCTTAAAATTTGGGTTCCAAGATACTGCTTTCGTATAAGGATTGGGGGTATTCATAAGCTTTCTAAGCAGCCCCCAAAAACAAATTAGGGTTTATGTGGTAACCATGGTACTAGTGTTAGGTGCTAGTCATGCACAGAATGCAAAGTTTTACTTCCGATCAAATTCACAGAAATCCAGAATTTTGACTTTCATTCAACATTAGGTTCATAACTTCCAAAATCAAGGAAATTCATTTGACCCATACCTACCTGAATTTTGTCGTGTTCAAGTGATCAGTGTGCTTGAGAGGCCCAAGCTCGCCATTCAAGAAGAGGCTTATGTTGTTGGACTCTGAATATTCAGGGGGAGACAAATAAATCATTTGAGCTACCATGGATACCTAGTCTAATATCAGTTGTCTTGTATCTCTGTAAGCTTCAGGAAAACCTGAAGCTGCTTTTTTCTCAGCAACAGCAGCAGCAACACAGAGAGACTACCCCCTCCTTCACAAGCTTTAGATGAAGGTAGAGATAGATCACTATGTTAGGGTTAATTGGGTAAAATCCAAAGAATCTGCACCAACAACAATCTATGGGTCCACCTTAAACATCACCCTGCTGTCTGTGGGGGTGATATTTATAACAGCTTTTTATTGGCCTTGCCTTGTTCCATCTCAAATCCTTATCCTGACCCAGATAGGGTCCCCCAGAGGTAGAATACCCTACTGTAGCTGTGTAATGCCAAGGTGAATGAATCTTGAAGGAATGGGGATCAGTATTTTATTTTTTTGGATTTCTTGAAGTAATAGGAGGGAGTGTGTAATATGGGTACTTCAGTCATTTTTTTAATAAAACAATTGGCTACTACTTTTTTTTGTGGTTATATATTTGGCTATCATTTCTTTTCAAGGGCTAGAGTTTGGTTATTGTGTATTTTTATTGAATAGGCAATGTGGCAAATCAAGACATTTTAGAACTCTGAAACTGAGTGAAAGTGTTTGCCCAAGTGTATGCTACAAAGTCCAAAAGCAGTACTTGGGGAGTTGAACCCCGGTCTCAAACTTTGCCCAGTGCAAAGTAGTGTCCCTACACACAGCCCAACACAACCCACAAGTGCCAAGTTCCAACCATAAATCATGATACAAACAGCAAATAAAATACAAGAATTTTGAAGATTTTTTTTAAATCCCAAAGTTCAAACCCCACTCCAAATTCCATGTGGCACTCTTTGTTGACCATCAAACCTACAAGCAACTAATAAGGATTCAATAATCCTCAAAAACTCACAAATAGGTCAGAATTTCAAAAAAAAGCGCAGTTCCAACATTCATATTATGAGTGTGCATTGTGCACAATACACAAGGAAAGTTGCCCCCAACAAAGGGGACTTGGAATAAAACCTAACTGTCGCTAGTAATGAAACTTCTACTTTCAAGAATCAATATAATATTGGGTCTTCATATTGCCCCACAAGATAATGGCCTCTTCAAATGGGAAGCCTTCAAATTTGTCAAACCTTTGCGCATAAAACTGAGTGCAAAGATCCAAATGACACAACAAGCAATTTTTAGCTTGTTTTTTATGAAAGCCACTATTGCAAAACACCACTCATCCTCAATAGACCCCAAGACCTGAACACATGTTATCTCAACCAACTTAATGAATTCTGAAAGTTTGATCTTGAGGATGGGAAAAGAAATAATCTTCGCCCACAATTGAGTGACTGGGTTTTTATCCTACAACTCCTTCAACACCAACTCATTGTTTGTAGCCATGGTCATCTTTAAAAATGAACACTACAAATCCAATTCATATGGATCAAGCAAAGCATCCACCCACATCCCATCCTTTCCCACTTTCCATCGGCTACAATAAACAGCCCTGATCACAATTAAGCACTGGTGGTGGTGGAACTCCTTTTCGACATTCTACAAGTTTTTAGCCTAGAAGTTCAAATAAATCACACCCAATGCCGACATGAGTTCATGATTTGGAAATCTGATCTCCAATTAATGGACTAAAGCTTAAGTAGAATCTTCACAACTTGATTTCATATGAGCCATGACCAAAAGGAAATATGGCCTCAACACAGGTTTCAAAGCACCTATTGCAAAACCATATTGGTTCACAAAAACATTAGCATTAACAAATTTAGTGATGAGACAATCAACCTCCTCGTTGTTCAAATCTTCACACCAACTCATCAGCAATTTCTTGTTAGTGAATGACTCAAGAGCTTTGAGTTCATCAAAAGCAAGATCGTCAAACTTGGTGGATAAATTAAAGTAAAGATGATAAAGGTCAAGTTCGCACACCTTCACTGCATCAATAAAATCACATACGAACACATCACGAGACTAAACAAACTTGATGAGGGTATGCACGAAATATAAAAGCAACAAAATTGCATGTAACCCTATAATTAATTCCAAGTCACAAAGCAAGTTCAAATTCTTAATAGCAGTGTTATTCCTTGACGCATCAACATGCATCTTTGCCATCAACGGTTGATACTACTACATAACACGTTTCACAAGAGACAACATACTAATCCATTTCATCTTCACATTCCTAAACAATTTGTTCATGTTTTCTATGAACACATCACATAACTTCTAGAACTCAAGGAACTTTTTAAGTGAGTAAGAGAAAAAAACATACATCACTTGTAATAACATCTCCAATTGAGTCACCAAACTGAGTTTCGACAGTACCAACACAACCAAATTCATCCAATGACAAAATAGTGGATTCCAATCATGAATGGAACAATTGTCTCTTTCGTTTGAATAATCACACCAATGCTAGCACCTTGGAAATAATATTATTGTCACAACCCATGGAGATGAGCTTCAATTCCGAATCCTTAACACCCACACCTTCAAAGGAATCCTAGGATCATAACATTAGCTAAAAGACATTATCAATTGTCCTTTACACATCAACTTTTTCCACACAAACCAGAAGAAAGATTTAGTTCCAATCCTTAATTGCATAAAGGTGCAAAGAAATCCAAGAGGCACTGTCAATTGTTGTCACTTCATCTGCACTCACTTATAAAAAATTAACGACATTAATAGCATCACAAGTAAACTGCAACAAAACTTGGTTCATTGACTCAACAATATCCCAACCTACATAATATGTCTACTATTTTTTGGGTGTGTGCTTCACCTTAAGCAAGTTGAAAAGATCCTTCAAACTTTCAAAGTTTGTCATAGTTCAACCCCTAAACAACAAATGAAAGATAGCAACAAATTGGACGAATTTTTGTTTCTGGTCTTAGGGAACCTCCACAACGACAAGATCAAGAATTGAAAAACGATGCATGGTAATGTAATTTTTTTCATTTTGTGCATGTTGGCTTTTAATATTTAAATAAAAAGAACGAACTTCTACTCCTTGTTTTGAAACCTTGGCTTTGCACCTACCAACTTGTTTAAACAAATTATCAAGCTTAAGCAAGAGCAATTTTTCCTTCCCTTCGACTTTTGTGCAAATTGCACACCAAACCTAATGCACCTTACATGTTTCATCTACTATTAATTATGCCCAAGGAAGCTTCATAACCCATCGATCCTAAAAATGGCAACTACATTCATGATTACACTTCTTTTTTTTGGTTACAGGACTCTAAGATTCTAGGCTTGGAATAAGAGGATTAAGGTTTCAACAATCATCTCAACATCTACACTCTCTACAATTGTTGTGACATCAACATGAAAAAGGAAAAGCGATTTGAACTTAAAGTTATTGGGGATAGTCAAAGGAGCCATGGATGATGGTGAACGTATACTATAAGAAATCATGTCCATCAAATCACACTACCTTACAACTAAAACTCAAAAAACAACTCATATACAACTATTATGCAATATTTCTTTGGTATTACAATTAGTGTGCAACTATCCCCTTAGAATTGTAGTGTATTAATATATAAATTACTACGTTTAAAAATTGATTACTTGTATTATAGTTGCAAGTGAATTGAAAATGGGTCTTTTATACAATAATTTATGCACATCGTACATATAATGTAGTCAACCATGTTTGATTTTTCAAGAATTGCATTGTAATTACATTTGGCAACACTATAAAATTGTTGTAAATGTGTCATTAAAACAACAACTATGTTACAACTGGGTACAATGTATATACATGCGATCATGCCATGTGTTCACATTTCCATCACCCATTATGAAATACATTTGCAACTAATTTTCAATTATGATTCCCATTGATACAATTAACCCAGCCACTAGTGCACCACTACTAAAGTATTCTATTCAACTATGTTATGACTATAATACAACTATTTATAACTTAATAGAAATATATATTCATCAGTTATTTATATTTTCATCATGTGTGTTTCATTTTGAATGATTTAAAATGTTATGGGAGTGTTACGTCAAGCTTTAAAATTCATATTTGAAATGCAAAGGAAAAGAAGTAATGAAAAAATAACAAAAAAAGAAATAAGCTTTCCAACTTACAAAACTTTTTTTTTTCTTTTTTTTTCCTCTTTGGATCCCTCCTACTTTCAAACCTCATAAATTTTTTTATTTCTTATTTATTTTAAACAATTTAAAATGTTATAGGAGCACCACTTGAAGTTCTACAAATCATTATTGAACTTTAATAGCAATAGAGCAACATAAAAATATTTTTTTAGGTGTTTAGGAATTGGCCTTTGGGCATTCGGTGGTTTTTTTATAGTTTTTGACCCCTTCTACTTTGGGGGGCCATAAATTTTTCAATTTTATTCCATTTTTGACAATTTTTAATGCCCCAGAAATGCCAATAGGAAGGGGTCAAATTTTGTTTGGACACCCAAAAAAATGAAACCCTCCCCTTAGATTTAGCTTGCCTTAAACGTTTAAGTGTTATAGTTGCAATTCAATTGCAACTTAATTTGCAACTAAGGAACAACTAAAAGATTTAACCCATATGTTTTATTTTCGAATCCCATGTTACAAATTATATAAAGAAGGTTTGTTCTTTTATATTCCCACATTAAAATACAAGTGTCATTTTGAGATGAGTTCAAAAAAACTTAACCTAAAAGCAAAACATAAAATTAAAAATTAAATTCATGGTTATTTTTATTTTCTACTTACCTATGACCTTAGGTAGGTAGGTAGGTAGGTCCTAGGTAAATACGTAGGTATGTAGGTTTTAATATCTACCAACCTACCTACCTATGGTTATGTACAACCTACCTAAATACTAAAATAAATATTCTTATTTATTTATTTATTCCAAAATATAATTAATATGCCATGTGGAAAAAATTATTGTGCCACATGTCACAATTTCATACCATCATTAACAATCATAATGAACAATGGAGATCAATATTTTGAAAAAAAATTATGTCAAAAAATTTTCATAGTGCCACATGTCGAATTTTAATAGATGGATACAATCATGACGTTAGCATGACATCATGGGTGTAATTATAATGGAGTTGCATAATAGTTGAAAATGAGTTGTTTTGATTGAATTACAATTGAGTTGCAATGAGTTGCACTGTATATACGATGAGTTACAACTTTACAACTCATGCAACTTGTTTGTTAACACTCACAACATATAAATATAGTGAATTACAAGTGTCCTTTACAACTCAAAAATTGAGTTACAAGGCTAGTTGCAAAACACTCCTTTTACTCATAGTGGTAATTAATAAGATCACAAGACCAAAAAGATCAAAAGACTAGAAAAAATATCAGATGAAGATCAAAAGATAAAAAAAAGATTTTAAAAAATGCATGCAAACACAACATAATGCAATGTGCACACACCCAATGCTTGAACACCCAAAAGATTAGCCAACTATACTATTCAACACCAATCACAACTCACAATAGAAAAAAAATACGAAATGAAAAAAAATGAGCACCTTGGTGAGTAGTTGAACTTCATTGTATATTGAAACTCAATTGCTTGCTGCTAGAACTTGGAGTTGCAAGCTTCTCTCCACTCTATTGTGTTTGTGTGCATCTTTTCTTAATTGAAGCTTGAAGAATAAGCTTGAAATTGATATAGCCCCCAAATTTGAAAGTTTTAAAGTACACAATGGCACAAAATTATGGGATCCATAATAAAATTAACTACATTCTTTAGTACATAGTACATACTAATGGCGACAAACTTCAACAAATTTGTAGCAATGGCAAAAGGATAGGAGGAGAATGTAGGTAAATGATGAAAGGTTTTAGTAGAATGTACATAAGCAACAAAAAACACTTGAATGGAAGGAGATGGCTTGGTGATATGATTGCAAACAAACGGCGCAGTGCCACTATATGTTGCTTTGAAACCCTAGCTTTTGGCAAATTTTTATATTTTTTTCATTTTTTTGTCACATATATACATGTCACTAACCTTTTTTTCATTTCACCATTTGGCAAAATTTTGCCACAAAAAAAATGTTGGTGGGGATTTCAAACTCAACATTGAAATAAGATTTGTGAGCAAAATCAAAAGTCCATGCCATGTAGCCCAACCATAATACCGTATGAAAAGAAAAACCCTTGTATATAAAAAAAACCAAGATGGGAACCCATCCACTAGAAATAAGAAGTACAAGGCAAATAAAAGCACAAGAACACATGTCACAAAAGAACATAACAATCAAGACATCACTAATACACTGATAAAATAGAAGATTGTAAACTAAAAAGGTGTCATTTGCCACAAATCAGCTACCAGTGAAATTACATTAGTTATAATGTGTGGAAGAAATGAATAAGATTTCTCAAATGCGGCATCATATTGAAAAATCATAATGGCTTACGAACGTTAAAGGACTATGGACACATGTTATTGATAATAAAATGAACATTATGAAAATTAAAAAAGATCGCTAACAACAAACTATAATGGCTTAAGCACAAAAAGTCAAAAAGGAGTTGAAATGTAAATGAATGACCATATGGGATGGTCAATTTTGGCAAACAATTATCAAAATGAATTCATTTTAGATTATAAAGTCATTACAACATTTGAAGTTAAAGTTTTGAAAGGTTAAAATTAAAGTTTATTGGATCCTCAAATATTTTGATTATAGTTATTTAATTCATGTTTTTTTGGTCATTTTTTTTCATCTTTATGGTTAATCCATAAGACTTTTTGAAATATTCAAAATTGGAGTTATTATTCTAATTTTGGTTTAGATTTAATTGTGTTTCCATTTTTTTAAACTACAAATATTGTTTTCTCTTCCTACAAAATGTGAATCATTACCAACTAGAATGTTTTATGCATATGCAAAGTTGGAAGAAATGAGACAACTTGCGTTGTGAAGCTTAGCCTAGGAGCTTAAGTTTGGTTTTTAATTAATTATTAGTGAATTTGTTATTAACAATTTAATTATTAGTGAATTTGATTAACTACTAATGAATTCACTTGTCTATAACAACTAGTCCTTGTTCATTTAAGGGTTGGCCATTTTCACCATTGGTAAATTTGTACAACTTCATTAAAAATCTAGTGAAACACATAGTGAACTTGAACATATATTGTTGTAGTGAACTAGGAGTGATTTGTATTAATTGGTTCATTGGTGTGTTCACAACTTTTTTTTTGGAAGGAACCATATTGATTGGCCCATCATCAAAAAAATTGGAACATTAGGCATTACGCAATAGATGCAATTCTTTGGACCCTTGTCACAAAATGTAAAAAATGTGCTCCCTATAACTCACCTTTTCAATCTATGTACATCAAAATACCATATGGGATAATTTTGAGGTGCTTCATAACATCTTGGGGAACAACTTGGAAACTTGGGGAACCTTTTGAAAACCACGTGGGAACAAGGAAAAAAAAATCCCTCCACCCATTTGCCCCCAAAAAAATTGGACCCCTAAATGCATGGCCTCATAAGTGTATGTTGAGCCTTCTCACTAGTTGCATGAAACTTTTATTCCCAAAACTATTTGTCACCATTTTTGGCTTGGGCTAATGGTAGGAGCATGAATTATGGGAACATAGTGTAAGGTCTCCACTAAGGTTATACAAGTTTTTAGCATATTTTTTTGTGAGGATTTAACCACAATGTTGTATTAAGCTTACAAGTTTATAGAAAGGAAAAAATGACTTACATCTAGATCTTTCCAAGATTTTCAATATATACCTTCTATTTTGCCAACCAAAATTAGTATAGATAGCTCAAATCTCATATAGGCCTCATGTGATAAGCCCTTCTCTTATATGTAAAACATTCCAAGGTTTTTTGCTTTGTATTTGAATGCACCTCCCCTCCTAGAAGATTCATTTGTTGATTGAAGGAACCTTTCAATGATCACATGCAAACTTTCCATTATTTTAATTTATTTTAAATTTTTGTTTTACATTAGGAAGGCTTACTCCAACGGGCCTCCCCTAATTTTTGAATGTTCACCATTGGTCAATTGCCCTTGAAGCTACAACCTTCAAATTAAAGGAGGTCCTAACAAGTAAGCCTTTCCTTATAATTTTTTCTTTTCTTTTGATGTGTGTTTTCCATTTTTTATTATTGTTTCATTCATAGAGAGATACATAAAGACTAGGTACATTATGTTAAGTCACACATCTAATCTAGGAAACTTTGGTGAAACAAACACAACAACATTTGATGTCAAAATTGAATGTTTTGTGTGAATTCAACCACATAAACAATTACAAACTCCAAACTCCATAAAAGGCATTCAACGATGAATATAAATTTTAAAGCACAAATGAAGGAATTTCACATAGTGAAGATAAAAAATTTAACTACACAATACATATTCTCAAGAAATATGGGTCAGGACCAGTGTTGGAAGGTGATTTGCATGGGTGTTTTAAAACTAGCAGGTTTGGTTCTGAATATCAAGATAATGAACCTTAATATTACTACTACTAGTTAAAATTTTAGAACCTTGTACCCACCTTTATATTAAACCTAGTTAGAAGAGCAAAACTTTGTACTTGCCTCTACTTAGGCATAATATAGACTCGAACCCATGCTCTCTGTCTTTTCCTATCTAGGTTTAAGGTTTTGCTATGGTCTCAAACCTTTCATTTATTTATCATTTATCATTTTTTTTGTTTAAGATTTCTTTCGGTTACACTTCGTGCATGTTTTCGTCTTCTTCTTCCTTTTTATTTTGTTGTTGCACTTTTCATTATTTTCTCTCATGATCCACACATGTCTAAAAGTTTAATTGGTTATGGAAGAAGGAAGGAGTCAAGACCATCTTTGAAAAGGAATCAAGATCATTGTTTGTCCCTTTTGTCATTGTAAAGGAGTGTAAAATCTAAAATTTAATTAGTAATGGTCTTGTGTGAGAGTGGAATTTAAAGGAAGCACATTAACTTTCTTTTTGTTCCCGCTTATTCATGGCTTCTTCTTCACAATGATTCTAATGTGTTTGTGAAAAAAGAATATAAATACTTAGGGGGGAGAAAATGAAAAAGAAGAAATGAAAAGTGTGTGTTTGTGCAAACTATAAATTATTGTAAGCTGTTCAAATTATTTTTTATTGGTGATCTTGAGCCTTGCCACCTCATTATAATGTGTCCTAATTGTTGACCTAATCCACATCATTGTACTGATGTGGTGAGTTGTGAATGTGAGATCATGATTGATTTGAATGCTTTTAAACAAAACACTACAATTTTCTTGAAACTTTTGGTTATTAGTCGCAAGGTGCACATTTTTGCAAACATGATAACTTGCATGTTTGCATGGTTTGGTTTATGGGGTATGATGTTTAATGCAATTATTATATTAGGATTTAGGGTTTCCCTTCCTTATGGTTTTTTGGGTCTTTTCACATAATGATCTACACAAATTTTTAATCAATACGAATATGCTCTTAGACCAATATGTCAAGAAATAAATTGAAAAACATATCTTGAACCAACTAAGTATTCTTATGTAAAATAGGTTGGATTGTGGTCAATGAAGCAAAGAGAAGTTGATCGAAGGAGTTGTATTTTGTTTCAAAGAGTTGATCACATTAAGAAGTACTTGTTGTTTCAACTCCTTAAGTAGATTATTTGTATTCTTTGATCAACTTTTTGTCTCTCCCCACTTTCCTATTTTTTGCAATAACCACATGTAGGTTGTTCACTTTATTGGGTTGTTTCCTTGTCAACATCATGCCAATGAAGGCCTTACTAGTGGTGGTTTGATCTCCTTGCAACAAGAATTAAACTACATGTAAAAAATGTATCTTTTGCAATAATTGTAGGTTAATAAAGCAAAGATCAAAGCAATTACATTTTTATTTTTTTGTATTTCCACAACCATTGTAGGTCACTATTAACTAAAATGATTGATATCCATGCATGCATTTATCATATAACAATTTGACTAATGAACTTCTAGACTCAATGGCTAACTTGACAATTTCGAAATCCTATGAACCCTTTCCACCTTTTATATATGAGTTATGATATTGCAATGAATTTTGTTGATGCATATTTGTGTAGATTTAATATTTATAATTGTGGTTTCTTGTAAGAAAATCTACTTAATGGCATTTTGATACTTGAAGTTGAAGCTACCAATCCAAAGTTTTTTCTAATGTTGAAGATCATGTTGTTTGATGCTTACAAAGATTGGAATCAACTATTGTGTTTTATTCTTCTATTTCACTTGATGTTGTTTTGAAATGGGATATGGTGGTATGTATATTCATTTTATCTACAACAACCTATAAAGTAATCAATTACAAAGTAACATGCCTATTTCCTTACCAAACCTAACCAACCTCCAAATATTGTGTCGAATCATTCGATAGTCAATTATTTCCTATCTATCAAACCTCATGGCAATAGAACCCAATTATTATTTTCCAAGAACATTTAGTGTTTATTATTTTTGGTCTAGTGTTGTGTATGTTTGTTGTTTTTTCTTAGTTTTTCTTTTTTCTTATGTTGTTTTTTTATTGTTTGTGTTGCATTTATGTAGTTTAAGGTGCTTATACTTTCAATGGCATCATAAAATGCTACTCACATTATAGTACCAAAAATAATTGATGGTGTAATTGATGAAAATGACAATGATTTATTGTTTGCAACTAAAGATATTGGATCACATCAAACATCCAATATGGAGGTAGATGTAGCTTGGGTGTTGTTTGCTTCACAACTTATGGCCAATTGGAAATTTTGGTATCCTTTTCATCATGTGTCATGTTATTGGGGTTTGTTTGTTGTTAATGATGGTGAAAAGATCAATTCATACAATCCCCAAACCATGTGATGTGTTATGTGTCATCATTGTTTTTATTTTGGTTTTTATTATTAACATGTTAGTCAAAATAAACAAAAGACAAAATTGTCATTCGTTAGATCAAACCAATCGTTTATGCCAAAAACTTGACTATTTTTTATTAAAATGATTGTTTGAAATGACTAAGATGACTAAAGTGATTAGTTGACATGGTTGTTTGAAATATTGAGATGATTGAAACTATTAATTGACATGGAATTATTATTATTATTTTCTTTTTTAGATTAAATTTTGGATGAATTCAAAATCACATCAAACCTTTGATTCCATTCTAAAAGAAATTCAAGTTTTACGAACTTGTGACAAATTGACCACCACTTCATATGGTGATATATATTGTTGTTGCAAAATAAGTAAATACATTTTTTTAACATGACACATTGAAACCTTATAATATAATTAGGTAATTTCACAATGACTTTTCTTTACACATGTACATTTTTAATATCATTATTCAATTCATTTCATTTTTAGTTTGATAATTACATTGAAATTTATAATGCCTTTTAATTAAAAATTTATAAACATTAAATTATTTTAAATATTATATATCTTTGGGGAAAAAATATTTTCATTATAATTTTTATTTAAAAAAATCTCATAATGAAGTTCATTTCACTTTGAAAATTATATAACTGAAATTCACATTTCTATAGTTTTGTAATAAAAGTTATAATTTTAGCTTCTTATTTTTATATTTATTTTAAATAAATTAGCTTAAATTTCACATGCACGTTAGTTATATTTTTATTTAATCAATTAACACTCAGTTTGATCTTTCATTTTCTAACATCTCATTTTGTTATATTTCAAATGTTGTCCCCCAATTTTAGTTTTATTTGAATAATTAAAACAAGAAATGAAAACATGATCTTTGTTTTAAATTTTCATTTTTTTGGTACTTCCACTCAAAAAAAAATTAAAATAATATTTTTATTATTCTAGTATTGTCATGTCATCAAAAGTAGCATTACAATCATATTGGGATGATTGATTTGAGGCACATTAGTCAAATCAAACAATTTCACATGAGTGCCATATACACCACATGTCCAACATAATGTTTGTTTTGATTGATAATTAATTCTTTCAGTTTAAAAAAAATTTAATTCTGATTTTAGTCAAATTGAACATAATAAATGATTTCAAACAAATGGACTTAATTCTATAATCATGTTAATCACAATGCTACTAACAAAAAAACCATGTTTTTGTAGTAGTGCATGGTGCTCCAATGGATGTTGATTTTAGGAATTATGCCCATGGGAAAAACAAAGGCCTATGAACTTCAACAAAGACCTTGGTACAAGCCCTTTGAGAAAACATGTTGCTAATCAACATGTAGAAGAATATGAAAGGTGAGGGTTGTTGGCATAGTAAATGATAAAAGATGAAGGAAAAAAATGAAAGAAAAGGAAAAATGTTCTTCCTTTTCAAATCACAATTGTTTTTGGTAGTAGTTCACATTATAACAAGTTAGACCTTGCATAAGAGGCATTTCTTGAGGATCCATTGTTGTATGCCACAAAAGATATCAACCTTTATCTTTTATTGAAAATCCATAGCTAAGACACATGGTTTTACGACAACATGTTTTTTTTGTGTTTCTTTTTCGACACCAACTAATGGTTGAAGTTCTCCAAAGTGTTATGTAGAAAACCAAAAATAAATATGTTATTCCCTTTCTTACATCATGTGTTACATGCAAAACTTCATTTGATCTTTGAATATCTTGTGTTAAATGTGACACATTTGCAATGATTGTGAGTTTTATTAATAGTTCTCAATAACCCACAAATGTCACTATTGGTTTATTTGAAGTGCACAATATTAGGATGGTAGCCATGACAAACCAAGTAGAAGTGTTATTAAATACTTTTGGTCTTCTTGTCAAAGTGATTGCTTATGTCAAAGATGAAAGGTCAAATCTTTCAACCTTAATAAATGCGTTGACAAGTGTGATTTCTTGTTCTCCCTTTCAATTACCGTGCCATTTTTTTGGTTCATGTTTTAGACATGTCATGTCAAAGGTAACCTAGTACACTACTTATGATGTTAAATAATGCAGTGGATTTTCAAAAGTGAACTTGAAAGTTACCTAAACATTATTGCAAAACAAAATAACTTGGACCAAAAAATTAGAGAAGGGGAAGCAAGAATGGAAGGATTCTTGTATTGTTGCAAGACTATTAGTGTGCATGCTCAAAAATCTTGTGAAAACACGGTTTACCTCACAAGTCATCTTGTTCCAAGAGACTTTTCCATATCAAAAGGTAATTTTAATTTGTTATGGGCAATAATAAGCTCTACATCTTTCATCCAATATGCTAATGTGTTAAACTCGAGCTATTGTTAAAAAAAGAATTGGTACCTTAAGGTCAGTTGTAAAATGATGTGTCTTAAACCAAAGCCAAGACTATTCGTTGTTATTTGATGCATTTGTGTTAACTTTCACATTATGTATTATCATGAAGAGTGAACGAAAGCCAACAACATGTTGACTATCATGCTCGACCCATAATTCAAGAACATGAAAATTATACATGGTTTTATGTGTAATTGTGTTGCAATTAAAATTGTTGCAAATATGATATTAAATTGGTGTATCTATTTTTAATATACATATATTTTTATTTGAATCTTATGAAAACATCAATGGAGGCAACAAACAATGAAAATGATGATACCTTTTTTGGGCAAATTGTCTCCAATGATGTTGCCATCATCCTAGTCCTAAACAATGAGCTAACATCAATTATATGAACAATCAAATGTGGGATTGGCCAAAAAGTTGAGTTGTAAGGAATGCACAAATGCCCAAACTTGAACATTGCAAACATTCAAATATTACTAGAATTGACAATTTCAACAAAGTTGTTTAAAAATGCAAGTGGCAATTAAAACTTAGACTTAAAATTTAAATTTCATTGCAAAATTAAGTTTAGTCTCAATAACAATTATGGCCTTTTATAGTCTGTATATTTCAATTCTGTATTTTTTAAATGAAATCCAAAAATTCATCAAATGTTATTCGTGCGCATTGAAAGTCCATGTTGGAATAGGTCTTTCAAATTGATATCACTCTCATGTTTGATTATCATTATGTATGTTTTATTGTCTCTATTTGAAATGGAAAGTGGATATTTTGATTTTACATCTCATTAGTGAAATCCAAAATTCCATCAAATGTCTCTTAAGTGCATTGAAAGTCCATGTTAAAATGGATATTTCAAATTGATATTACTTTCATGTTTGATTGTCATTGTATGCATACCAACACAAGTGAGCAAGATGTCATAAATTGTTGACATCTCCCATTAGGTTGTGACAAATTTTGATCATGGTCCATTGAGATTAGAAGATACCAAAAGCCTTATCCACATCTTTTTGAACCCTTTTTCACATTTGAATGAAATGTTTTCTTTTTTTGTCATGTACCTTGTGTATATAGTATATAATCTATATGAAGAAGCTCCATTTTGTGTAAGTGTTGTCTACAAGATAATAGTACCACATGTAGGTAAATTCAGTAATTGTGAATTCCAAGTTAATTGCTTTGTGGATGTTATTAAATCTACCAAGACGGAAACCTATAAAGCACATTCAAATCATTGTTGCCATTGGATAAACCAATGAAATGTGTGAAATGCATAGTGATTGATTTGCTATTGTTCCAAAATGATGTTCACGATTGTATTTGTTTCCACCTTATTTTGAAACTACCTTTCCTATGCACAAGACATTTTTCCCAATCCCAATGCATATAGTCTATAAATACATGAACATTCTATAGAAAATTCTATTCTCATTTATCCTCATTTTCTTTATAACATCTACCATACTCAAGGTTGCATCAAATAGTTGGACTCAAAGCCGCCTCAAATTGATTGTGAAATGATTTTATTGTCACACTCTCAAATAACATGTAACAATAATGTTTAACATATGTAACCACACCATATGCAAGCATGTGTAATGAAACAACACATTTCTAGATGGAGGAAAACCTCAATTTATTCCAATATCATTTCAATAAAATCATGTAACACACATCATCCATAATTCAAAGAAATAATGCCATGTTCATCTAATATTGACTTCCAAACAATCTCTAATCATAGACAAGTGTAGGTGCAAATTAATCAAGATAGATAAATGACTATGCTTGCCTCTTTGTCTCTAATATCATTTGGAGATCATTTAGGCTTGGATCCATCACAAGACATATTGTAGGCTCCACATTTTTTTCCACCTTTGTCCTATTCAACTCATCGTGGAGTTGTGCATTGAACTTGCCATTCATCCACCTCTAAAAAACCATATGATCAAAGATGCACTTTCAACTAAACTCTTTGAGTATAGATGTGAACATATTGAAAATTGCAACTCTAAGATGCAAGTTGTGAGGAGCTCTTGAAAACATTATCATTGCATAGTAGATGTTGCATGCAATTTAGTAAATATAGTTCATGAAGGAGTTTTTGAAGTTATTATGACATAGTGGAGGTTGTGTATACAACTTTAGCAAGTACTTTGTGCAGGAGTTTCTTAAGGGTATATCACATAGTGGAGAGTTTGCACCTAACTCCAACTCACAATTTTGTGAGGGAACTTTTGAGTTCAATGTTGCATAATGAAGGTTTACAAGTTCATCCAATATGTGGTTCATTCATTTGGGAACTCTTGAATTTGGTGTCACACAATGAAGGTCACACTAAGCTCCATAACAATTGTAGGTCATGAAGGAGCTATTACAATTGATGTGACACAATGGGTCACACCATGCCATGTTGATGGAAACATGAGTTTTACATGCCATCTTACTCATGTTATGCATTGGGGTCAAGTGAAAAAGATATGAACCCAAGTGTATATGGGTTTGTAATTTGTTGTTAGATAGTCCTTTTATGGACCTAACTTTGAACTTTCTCTTATACCTTTGAAGTTAAAAATCTACAAGGTAATTGTCATGATTGATACATTATTGATGTCCATAAGTTATACACACAATATATGTCAATATTTAGAGGCATCCAAATTTACAAAGTTGATTTTCCCTAAAGGGTGCATTTCTTGCCAAAGGAGCCAAGGATGTGTTGATTCGCATAAATTCTTACACCCCCATGACTTTGAAAAATAATTGCATGAATCATAAGAATTGGAATCTAATGAAATCAAATGCATAATGTTC
>Ga0116229_10007577_pt1 | contig 17130 bp, 13 predicted proteins | sample S1TSphgellanicum_3_FD_87313 | JGI IMG/M metagenome (GOLD analysis project Ga0116229, IMG submission 87313) | Host-associated microbial communities from peat moss isolated from Minnesota, USA - S1T2_Fc - Sphagnum magellanicum MG | ecosystem: Host-associated > Plants > Peat moss > Unclassified... | reverse complement strand
ATATTTGGTTGGTTATTGTCTTTTAAAATGTTAACATAAAAATCTCCCATAATGATGATTGGACAATGTTCAAGAGATTATTGAATTATAGTTTCAAGATTGTTTAGGAATGTAAAAATTGAACATGAATGAACTTTATACACACATGCAATATATATATTGATTTTTGTGTATTAATATTAAAAGTTGTTAGTATATATTCTGAACCATCATTAGTTATTGTATTGAAGGATTTTAAGTGCATGTGTATGTCATACATCATTATTAACCCATGACCATCATCAAATATGGAATGGTGAAATTGTTAGGTGGTTGTCGATTACAAATTGAATTTATAAATTCAATATCCTTTGTATTTTCTGTTGTAGTATAAAATTTGTTCAAAGTTTGTATAAAGACCATATGAGACTATCACATAACTTTATTTAGTTCATAACATTGGAGATATGTTTACCAAAAATTTGGTGTTAATGCATTAACATTATTTTTGATATTTTGAAAGATCCAACCATCTTTCACAAGGGATGCTTGAAAAAAATCACCTATCATGATAACATCAACACCACCAAAAAAATTGTTATGTGTTTTATGGATCTTAACCTATTACTTATAACATTAAACATTCTAGCACCATTTCATTTATCACAACAAGTTATAATTATTCGTCTCAACATGTAAGCCTATTTAATGAATCTAATGATAAGTTTGGTAAATTATATAAGGATTGTTGCATAGGTATGTTCAATGTTGAATGTATTCTTAAATTGTTAATATTGAAAACATCTTTACATGTTGATGCCATAAGCAAAACCTTGGTTTTTGTTAAGTTAGAAGATATGTCTTTATTATATAATCATAATAATCTTTGAATTATGAGTTTCAATGTAAATTTTTTACCAGTTCTGGCACCCCTTGTCAAAAATAACATATTGGTGTATTAGGGTATAATTTTATTCCAAGTGCCGCATGTTAACTTTTCCTTTGTCCAAATGTCATCATGTGAATAGTCGAAATTGGACCATGTTGACTTGTTTTCATTATATATTAGAAAATCATATATAATTTTTTTCAAGTTTTGCACATGTCAAAATCTAATTAAAATATGTGTTGAAATTATGGATGGCCTAAATTAATATTTCAATAATTTAAAACATTTCCCAAAAAATATTATGTTGACAAATGGCAATTAATTATAGGGTTATTTACTAATTGTAAAAAAAAGGTTAATAGTTGCAAATGTCATACACTAGTCAAAGGATGGAAGTGTTTACGTTGACTGCATACTTCATCCACGGGAAATGTGCTGACATCACGCAAATCATCATTTGTAACTAAAAGTTCAATGGGATGTCACTTATGCAACAAAGGGATTTTTTAGTTGTAAAGTTAATTGCAATTGTTTTTTAGTCACAAATTGTAATTGCAAATTGATGTTCTTCATCTAGTGAATTTGACTATGACTTGTGGTCATTATATGAAGTGGTTCACAAGTGGTTGCAACATCCTTGCCATATTGAAAATCATGCTCAATTCATGATGTGCATTGAATCTAATCTAGGAAGTTCAAATTTATTCAATGTTGTCACCTTAACAATGTTTGAATTTGAAAAAATGTCATTGAAATATCATATTCATGATGACAAAGTTGTTGACATAGCTAAGGGAAGTTTTACACTTTGCACACATGTTCAAGGACCAATTTCAATAAGCCGTGCACAAGGAACCTTTTCAATAAAAGCCTATCAAAATATGTGCAAATTAATGTTAGGGTTTTGACCATGTCAAGGATTCAATTTCAAGAAATGTTATGTAATATGACATTTCATATGACATAGTTAACATTGTTGAAGGAACATTCACACTCTTGAATGTTCAAAAATGTTTTCATTATTGTAATTTAAGTGAATTTTTTTGTAAGTTGACCTTAGACTATATTGGCATTGCCTCATTACCTCATTAGATGTTTGATTATCATTGAAAAGAAATGTTTTCAAAAAATGTGTATTAAATGATGTCTTTGAAAATGGTCAAATCATTCACAAATTCATTCATTTTTTGATGGTTCATTTTCTTATGTCATAAAATACAACTATGTTTATGTATCATGCACATTATACCATGTTTACAACTTAGCATTCAACAAAGGACTCTTAAAATTTGAACATATTTATAACTTCATGATTTAATTCAAATTACATTTTTTTAATATAGTGTTGTTTTTTAGTGTGGGTAACAATTTTTTTATCAATCAATTTGGGTTCCACAATGCTTTGCACTACCAATGACAATGAAATAATAATGAAAATGAGTTGATTTTCTGAAAATTAAGTTCCGTTTGAATGACATTGGATGCAACTTGAATTGAATTGAAATTAGATTCATTGAAATTGAATTGAATTCAAATTCTATTAAATTTAGATTCACTCTAATTGGATTCAAATTCAATTGAATTTGAATTTAGTTGAAAAGAAGTAGGATGCAAATTAGTGCAAAAGATATTGAAAGTATGCTCGTGACTCCTCACAATTGTCTAGCTACAAAAGAACTTAAAACTTTTCTTCTTTTCTTCCCGACTCTTTAAGAATAAGAATGAGTTGTTGCCCTTCTTTGGCCCGTAGTTGGTTGTTTTAGCAAATGAAGAAGGAATTGTTAGTGCGGATGTTCCATTTAGAAGAACAAAATCTAAATATAATGTTAAACAAATAAGTGTAACTATCAACTTTTATGGCGATGAACTTCAAAGAGTAAGTTTTGAGTGACCTAGCATCATCTGTGACTATGATATTGAAAATAAAACGACTTTAGAAAAACATATGTCCATTCCCATCATAGCAAATTCCAAACTGAAATCTATTTTGATAAAATGAGACTATTAATGAACCCTAAACCCATCTACCCTATACCAGCTCCAATTTTTCCATCATCACTAGATTTTTTTGAACATTTACAAATTTATATTTTTGCAATTAAGGGGATCCTTTACAAGATGATTACCTAAAGATCATTTAGCATAACTTGCTATAATTAGCATGACTCAAATAACATCACACAGTCATATGTTTGTTGTTTGTAGTTTTCATTTTGACTTAATGCCTTTTCAGCTTGTTCCCTTGATTATGAATTTACCCACCTGCAATCCATGATTGTTTATTCTCACACGACCTCTTAGGAATGTTAGACCTCATTGCATATTAATTCACTTTGGAAGTCTATGAAAAAGGACCATGATGCATTTGGCCGTTGGGCCTTCGTATTGATTCATCTTTTAAACAATTACTTGTAACCCCTAGTGATAGACCAACTCCCATTAAGGTATCCCACTCTATTTTCATATCCCTACTGCCATCAAACCAAAATGAATGTGTTTTTTAATAAAAAAATCTTATTCAAAACCATGTGTGGATTTATGAACGAAGGTCCCATGTTTTCATCCTCTCCTCGTCTTTCTTTCAATTGAATAAATAACTTAACTATAATGATACATCCCCATCAATGTTTTTTTTGGGGCATAATTTTGCCACTTGGTGAAGTGAAAGAAAGGGCTTCAAAATGACCCAAAGGATTTTTTTGAGAAAAAATCGATCAAATTTGCTAGGTTTTTAAGAAATGTTTTTTTAATTCCCTAGATTTAAACAATAGGCCCTAGCTTATCATTTGTCCATAGTAAGATTCCTAAATTTTTTCTATTTACCTGTTTGACCTCTAGTAAAATTTGGTGAAGTCCTCTTTTGGATGATGGCTAGTCCACTTTTCATCTTGTCAATAATAAATCAAGATAGAAACTTTGTTGCAACAAAATAGAAAAGTAACACAAAATATTTAATAGTATTTACTTGTGAAGATTATATATATATATATATTCACCAAATAAGCTTCACATTGCATGATTCAAATCACATGCAAAATGATGTGCAACACAGATTAGAATAATTAATTTTTGTATAGGAACTCCCAGTATCAAAAAAATATAAATAAAATAAAAAAGCTTGGAAAAACATTCATGATACATTGAAACATGATTTTGCATTTGAGTTCGAAACTTATTCTACAATAATGAAACAACCTGTTTTAAATGCTCATTTTTGATCTATTTAGTAATTGGATACAATAATCATTTTGTTGGATTTTTTTCTATTGCAGTCTGGCACATGCCATGGTTTCATTTAATGTATGACAATAAAGACATGAAGCTTTTAAACTTGGATACTTTACAACTGTGAAACAAAAATCAAAACTAGAAACACCAACAAAACTAAAACATAACAAACCCCATGAAATGTTTGCTTGGAGCACGATGGAATGGTTGGATATATATGTCCATTTAAGCAAAATATGGGAACAACTTGAAGTGTGGATGTTAGAAAGACTTTTAAGTCATCAATCAAGCCATGAATTTATTACAAATAGATACTATTTGCATCAACATACTAGAAGTGAGTTTTTCATTGAAAAAAATACACAAATCATTTGAGTCCCATTCTAAATGAAGTTCAACATACAGAACCAAAATTTCAATTGAGGGATCAAGGCCCTCTGAAAATGTCTCGACCTCCCAATGGTTGAAGTGGTCTCTGTTATGCAGTGCAGACCACAATGCAAAAGATCAAATTACGACTAGCTACACTCCCGACCTTTTGCCTTGGTTTCCTCCTTAGGAACTTATGTTGTAACAATAAACTACTAGTTGTTAATGAACTGCTGAATTTTTTACAAAAGAGAGATTCATTATATCAATCGAGCTTGCTATTGTGAAATTAGATCACAAATGCTACATATGTGGTTTCAATGAAATTAACAAAACCAAGCAAAAACACAACATAAGATGGAAAGGAACTTTACCGAGTTGAAGGCTAAGGTGTGCTCATCACCCACATACTTCATGAATTCCATGATTTGGGATGTAGGCACTCTCAACGGATTTTCTGTGAATCCAAAGAATCAAATCACATGCTATCAAGATGAGTTTTGAGTTGAATACTTCATGGAAGAAATGACCCCAACAACTTGCAAGACCAAGTGAAAACTGCTAGAGCAATCTCCTGCATGTGTCCTTAGACTACCTCATTCTTGTGTCTCTCAGTTAATCATGCTTCAAGCGTCATGATTCACTCACCAAGGAGGAACCAGTCAACAGTTTCAGAGCATGGAGGTGTGGTGAGAGATCCCCTGTAATGCATGTATCCTCTCCTGCCATCCTGCAGAGAAACAAGTAATTGCAAGAGAAGTCCAAGAATTTAGCATTATGTCTAGGTAATTGATACAGAAGAAAGCAGAAGGTTACATTATACAGATGCAAACTGTAATGATGGAAGGAAAAAGGATATGTGCAGATCAAAATATGAACAGGTGAGGAAAATTACGCTTTTTCTTCTCGGAGGTAGGAGAAATGCAGCAGAAAGCTGCACATTTGGCACAGTCCTGCAAGTGACAACTAGTTATGTCAGGGCCTCTTCCAGATTTCAACCAAATTGCTTACATTCTTAGTTCAATTTCTGCAACACAATCACAAATTCCTCATGAAATGGCATCATTGCAAGCCATGACGGCTTGGACCTTCGCTAGTGTATGCACCAATTGACCAGATTGTACAATGATGCAGATCAACAAAGTACAGATTGTCATCAATGACTGAATTGGATGAGTGGTTAAACATTATAAGATGTGTGGCTGGCAATAAGTAGTCTGAAGGCATGTCTGTCCACAGCCTATCGAGTTCATTTCAAATTGGGTATTTTTGTTTGCAAATATGTACAAAATATGTACTTTCCAGAACAGGGATCTCAGTCATAGAAGTGGGGTTAGGAAGAGAGTGGCAAGGGAAGAAGATCTCACAAAACTTTGCCATGTTCCAAGGGTGAATATTGGAGTGCTGCTGCTAGTGCCTTATTTGGAAATGCATCATGTGTATCAAGCAGCATAATTCTGCAACATACACTGAGATGTTCCATCTTTAGAAATGGTTCAAGAAATGCGTCATTCTAGAAAGCAGCATCTTCCACCAGTAATATTGTATTTCATCGATTACTAATCTATTCTCATCATGATTCAGGTGATTAACAGTACTTCTACTACTACTGCGATTCTTGTCAGTCGCAACATAACTATCCTTATGCTCAAAAGTTTTGCCATGTTGGTATAACCTAAACTGAGGTCAACCTTAGGGTGGAGGACATACAGTTTCTTACCTGTTTGGCAGATTGAAAGAAAGAATGTGAGGTGTGCTTACCCCACAATTGCAAGAGATCTGCTGGATAAATCATCTGCGTCAGTGGAAGCTTAGAGATGGTTATTGGATGTTCCACATTGCAAGGAATAGAAGATAATCTCCTCTCTGGTTTGCCTTATTTCCCAGTGTTAATTTAGCCAGCTGAATTCAATATGAATCTTTACAAATGGTAGGTTGAGCAAATGTCTGCAAATAGGAATAGTCAGAGTAGGGAAGGTGCCCTACAGTGTACCAAGTGTGCCTCCATGGGGTACCGTAGGCCATCAAAGGCATGCTCTGAAGGAGTATGAAAGTGGAACTGCACAAGCTCCAGCTCCCTCCTATTGATATACAGCCTATTCTCCCCCTTTGAGAAGTTCACCTGCCACATTCAAGATAACTGAGGTTCAACCTCTTGCAGTCATGACACTGCCTCTTGAATCTTCACAAACTATCACCTACGAATGCCATGCAAAATGTGACAAAGACCTCATGGTGACTCCTATCTATTACCTTTCAAGTAGTTTTCCATGCTGTTTATACTTCCACCAAATGATATCAAAGAATCTGAGCACCACAACAAATGCAACTCCACAACCAGCTGAACTGGTAAGAATCATACAAATGAACATCTACATAGATGAATAAGAGCAGATAACAAGAATAATAGTTACCTGCATGGTGCCATGACCAGTGTTCTGAAAAATGGGAGAGCTAGATTTATACTTGAATATAATCTCTCCAAGAGCTTCCCCTCCTCTCACTTTGTTGACTGCAATGTCAACAGGTGACTGTTGGATGCCAGTTGCACACATTCCTGCCCATTCTGTAGGTCCACTTGGACCTCCATAGCTCCATTCTTCAGCTATAGCCTCTTGACAGCATTGACATGCAAAACCAAGTCCAAACACCACTGCAGTATTCAACACCAGTTCTCGACGCTGAACATATTTTGGATCTTCGATCTGTCCAACTTTAGTCATCTGCTCCATTTGCCGTGGGACCTCTGTTGTATTAAAACTTGATAAACAATCATCTTTCTTCCATGGATCTCTCTCTTTACAATCCAGGTCTTCAGGAGAACTGTTGGAAAATCCTTGGGACTTCTCAATACTTCTTTTCAGAGTGGTCATCTTTCGTAACTGTGTCAAAGTTCTACCAATCTGTGGTAGTAGGACAGCTCTAACTCCAAGTATATTTCTGGCATCCCAATGCACACTGCAGGGTTCTCAAGTTTAGTTCATTGTTGGTAATTCCCATTATTTGTAGATGACTGTGAGAAGTACAGCTCAGGAGTTTGGGTTTTGCTTCATCCAGAAAGAGACCTGCACAAATCCTGACAGTTCCCATATGCTTGGATTCTAAAAGTATATTGTTCCATGAGAGTTTTGAAGAGAACTATGACAGCTGACGCACCTTGAATGGAAGAGAGGTTTGGAACTGCTCATATTTATCAAACTTGACTTCCTTGGAGGAAAGCTGCAGCAAAAACCAGCAACAAATTAGGTCATTGCATCTCCTCTCAACAACTGAGAGATATGTTGCCAAAGGAGCATCATTATCTTGTGGCTTCAAATTCCTTAGAAATTGTTCATACCATCCTACTGCTCACAATCTTCAATTTTCAACACTGACTCCATTGTCTTCTGTGATTGAATTTCTAGCAAAATGCAAGGACTGAGATCCAACAGATCTGATAGATTCAGATTTCTGGAGTGATCCTACTGCTGCGTGTAGAGCATTCTTTTGAAAGCAGAGTCACTTGTGTGACTTCAACACTACACACTTACCCCAACTGCACTCTTCTGGCATTTATTCTTCCAGATGCACAGCAAAACCCTTGAACAAAATTATACCCACCAAATTCCATTCCAATTCCACATGAGATAGTAGCAACCAATTTTTTTGAAAAAGGTTGACTTCATGTTTCACAGTTCTCCAACAGTTGCCATTTCCTCAAGAGAAATCCAAAAGGAAATAACACAGGGGCGATCTGCTTCATACTCAAGCTGCTCAATAGATGCATGTAACTTCAGCTATAGTGGAACATGTTGAAAACATGCATGTCTTTGTTGATGCCATCAGTCAGCAGCAACCAATTCTTCTTACAGAGGAGAAAACACACCTGCGACAAACAAACCTCCAGGATTGCATGTTGCACAGTTGGGGGTGCATTGAGATGTTGCTGGTGCATGTCATTCTGTAAACCTTCAAGTTTGTCTGATGCCACTTTACCTGCAAACCATCATGTTCCATGTCTGTCAATCACTTTTGCATGCTTAGGGATTCTCTTTCTAACATTGCAAGTAAGAGAGATCTTACACACCTGCTACAAGCAAACCTCCAGGATCACATGTTGCACAGTTGGGGGTAGATTGAGATGATGCTGGTGCCAGCCATTCTGTAAACCTTCAAGGGCGTCTGATACCTCTTATACCTGCAATCCATCATCTCCATGTCTGTCAATCCCGTTTGCATGCTTAGGGATTCTCTTTCTCACATTGAATGTAAGCAAGACAGATATTCATGATTGTTTGTATTTCCTACCATCAGAAGCATGTTTCTGCTTCTTGTATACTCCTCTTCTCTTCCCGCAGTGTAGTGCTTCGGATCTGCGACTTCCTTTTCTGCACAGCAAATATAGCGTGATTCCATCATCGTTCGGCATTGTCCTCACCTAATGCTTTCCTCATACATCGGCGGATTCTGCAGCCTCGATTTTCTTCTCCAACGTCATTTCTTGGAGCTTATCGTAACTTTCCTCTTCCTCCCTCGCAGCATATTCTCAACAATGTCGACCTGAAAAATCGACATAATAAACCAGATACACATCGATATCTGCGCATCCATGGCTTGATTTTCCGCGACATCTTCTCGAGGTTCACCATATCAAACTGTCGAACTGCCAATGCACGATTTCTCTGAATTCTTTGCAGCAAAAAGGATTGGAGTTGCGAAGAATACCTATGTGTCTTCTGTTGGTTCGCTCAGTTCCCGTTGTTCGAAACTGTAATCTCTCGCGGTTTTCTCCTCGAGCGAAAAATCGGAAGGAACAGAATCGTCGTCCCCCACAGGATCGTCTGTGCGTCAATAGTTCAATGGAAACCGAGGACATTTTGTTCACAGCGCGCATAAGGGGCGGTACTTGGCATCGTAAAATTCACATTGAGGAAGAAACTGTTCGAAATTGATAGCGGATCAATGAGAGAATAAAGATGAGTAAAGCACATATTTTGGACGGCCTCTCCACCCAACTTCAAGATCACATGAGTTGTTACAGCTTTACAATCCACTCTCAACTTAGTTATACAAATTTTATAATCCACCCTCAAGCTATAACCTAATCCTAACAGGAGGTGAGGCATGATTCTTTTGATACTTGTTTCAGGCAAGGCAATGCTTAGATGAAGCACAGAACAGGACCCAGTTCAAAAATGTTGTAGTGAGAGAAGGAAGCCAGCAGAATGCGGTGTCAAAGTTCTCAATTTTGTACACATGATGGCACAGAGCATGCACAACAAAGTGGTTGTTAACTGGCAAAATCTGCAACAGTGTTGATATTACAGGCTTGCTTGCAATATCAACAATGCCTTCGAGTGCAAACCACAAGATAGAGAATAGGTAAGAGTGCAAAACCCTCAAAGAAAGCTCAGAATTTTTTTGGAAAAGCTAGTACAATTATGAATACCACTTTTAGGCATTTTATGAATACCATTTTTAGAAACTCCTGCCAGTTTGCTGCTTCATAGCCTCTTGACCAAATAGAAAAGCCCAGCAAGCAGACAACATTGAACTGGTTGAGGGCTTATACTCTTGACAGTAAGTGGGATTGGTGTTGCACTGCACTCTGTATGATTCAATCAGTATGGATTTGACAAAACACAGTTGCAACATGGATTGAAGGACAAAGTCATGGTGCTACTACTCCCTGAGGATGAGGATTAGCTAGGAGTAATAATATGAAGATCAATGCCCTCATCAAAACCTCTTGAGTCTATCATCACATTGGAGTCTATTTGCTTGTCATGCTTTCTCTTCCGCCTTCCTTCAAATCCTTCAAAACCCTCCATCTGATAGTTTGTAGCAAGACCCAACACACTCCAGATTTTCAGAAAGAGAGAAGAATAGCCTGGAAGAAGGAAAGAACAAACAAGCTAGAAAGGGCTTCACAAAATGACAAGACCCCCACCATGAAAATCACGCTGGAAAATCAAGAAGATTGTTGCCCTTATATGACAAGCACAGTTCTGGTGTTTACCTGGTACAGACGATCAGCATCAATCAAGGTACCATGTAATGACAGGCTTTGCAATGCCTTGCAATCTCTTAGCAGGAGTGGTGGCAGCTGAATTCCAACAACAACAAACCCTCCCCCCCCAACACTAAATTAGCACTACAATTTGAAGCATACTGAGTTGTCCTTTGCTCTTACACAACAAATGAAGTACCACTGAAAAATCATACATGTGGAATTACCTGTGAGAATACATCAAATGCAGAACTCATCCGTTGCCAATTTCTATGTCAGTATCAAATGTGGGTCCTGCTCCCTCTGGAATCCAAAGTCACAAGCAGTGTTTGCTGTAATACCTGTTTAAGTTTTGGATTGTTGTTCAGAACCAGCGTCTTTAAGTTGCCTAGACTACCAAATGATGATGGTAGCTCCTGTAGCATATTATCTGCAAGCATCCACAAGAGAAAGATGTTCATCAGCTGATAATTGCTACAACAACAAATGGAGATTGGAGGGTGCAGAATCTATGAAATTATGACAGGTGAGTATGACTTCACAGTCACAATCATGCAGACTCAGATGATGTATAATCTGAGTTAGAAAAGTGAGATGAGAAAATATACCATTTGCAACAAGTTCTTCCAAAGAGAAACAACTGCCAAGTGATCCAGGAAGTGCTTCAAGCTTGTTTTCACTTACATCCAACCGCACCAGCTGCATCCCCCTTTAAAATAGATGTCACAACTTGCAAATGATGACTGCAAATACTTTCTTGAGCTGCCAGTATCACTTGTATAAAGACAGACAATCACCTTCAGCAATGAGTGACTTACACTGCGGATGCTGCCCAAGGAGGTTGGCAGGGACTTCAAAGTGTTGCGAGATACTGACATCCGCTCAAGCCGCACTAGAAGCCCAACTGCACAGAAGCCCAACCCTTATCAGACGCCTGCATCTCAAAGATAGTGCAATATCAAAAGAACAACTCAGCCAATGAGTCACACCAAATGACAACTAGAGAAAACACTCTTGAACCAAAAACTCATGACACTACTTCTGTACACACAGGACAACAGCAGCATACAATACAGAGCTCAACAACAACTGCTACACTATTTCAAGTGCCTTCCCAGTTTCACAGAGCTGGAATTCTTAGCAGGATTTACTTAGAGAAACTTCTTCTTTCAGTCAAGAAATTTCAATGACAGTATCAGTGAGAGGGTTTTGGAGATAGTTACCCTCATCTGGCAGTATGCTAAGTTGGTTGGAATCAAGAACAAGCACTTTAAGTGAGCGAAGCCTGCCCAATGTTGAAGGAAGCCTTTGCAACGAGTTCTCCGCCAGCATCTTTCAAGATAGACATCCAGAGTCAGAAACTAAATCTTCATGTCGCTGGAGGCGTTGAAAGTGAAGGGAATTCCTCACCAGTCTCTGGAGGTTGACGAAGTTCTCAATCTCTGGAGGAAGCTCTACTGCACAGGGGGAAAGAAGCCACAAATTCAGTTCATCCCTTTTTCACATATATAACCAGTTTCAAAAACTGAATGTCATGAAGTACTTTGAGAATACCCACAAGAAACCTAATGTGGCTGCAGTTATTCCATCAGAATTGATGCAGCACATCTAATCTAGAAACAAAGTGATGAACAAATGATCATTATGATCCTTCAGAAGCAAGAGGGGCTGCTGAGCATATTCTACACTAGAACATGACCAGCCTGATATCATAAAAACACTTCACCATTGAATATCTCTCCCCTGGATTCAGATCACAAATATGGAACCATACTAGGTATAAGAAATTCTGCCGTCTGATGAAATAAATAGAATTCAGTGTACTGTGATCTGATTGTACTGAGGAGGCAATGAAAAGAAAGTATAAACTCAACAGCAGCTCCCTGCATTGGAGAACCAGGGCCAAAGAAAAAAGAACTTAGTGTCTGATCTTCCACTCTCCAAAACTCACTTCTTCCTTCAAGTGATCAACTCACAAATTGCTGGCCATGATAAGAGGCAGAAAACAAACCCAATCGATTGTGAGTGGCATCCAAGGTACGGATTGAAACTGCCAATTTTACAACCTCCGCTGGTAGCTCCTGCAATGATGACATCCCTCCCCTTGCACATCATCAACGCTAACATCCAGAAAAGATGCACTACTGTTCAGGGAACCCCAGCTTCTCACAAAACAAGACGGCCGAGAGGTGACTTGACCTGAGAGATCGCTTGAAAATCCAACAAGTGCCAATTAGGGGAGGCCAGAAAAGCTCCGGGCTTATCGGCAGAAGTTGGAGAGACAATCTCCCTCAAACTGAAAAACCCTGGTCTATCCCGCTAGGTTGAATATCAACAAGTGCAACAATATAACCGCACAAAACCTGCACTTGCCAAACACAAAGCTAATAGCAGCTTGATGCTAAAGAGCTGAAAGAGTGACAAGTCTACCTTGAGATTGGAGTCTCGCAGGCCAACGATCCCGGTATTCCTCCATCTGGAATCCCGCTCCGCTTTGCTGAGACCACCAGGCTTACCCTGACAACATCCCATTATTGTCCTCCGAGTTCCTCCCTCCGACTCTTCTTCGTCTGTCTTCACAAACTCGCTCGCGCCTTCCTCCACGCTCAACTTCTCATTGTAAATCTGCACGGCTTCAAGTCTATAAGAGCTGAGACTTGACGAATCGTTTTGACTCTACGGGCGGAATATAATTTGGTTTCCTTAGATAGCAATCCTTGGACGTTTAATTCTTTGGCATCAAGCGTTTGGTCTTTCTGCTCTGCGCTTTTCCTCGCTCGATGCTTGGACACTTCGCGACAAAAACACACACATATTAACATGATTGGCAGATTTGATTCTCTTACGTCTCCCCAGTCAATTCCTAATGACTCCACCGAAATTTGTTTATTTTGGGTTCACCTGTTCCCCAAAGAGTTTCCAATAGCACCTCACTTTTATCCAATATGCTTTGGCAAATGTTGTCCTCCTTTCACCTACATAGGCGGGCCAATTTGATGGAACTCTATGTTTCAAAATAGAACCTTCAATTTTGGGGAGCCTGCTTTATGGTTTCATATTTTTTTTAGTGATGGGCTAATCAAATTGGTTCGTTTCCCCCCCGCCCCCCCAAAAAGAACTTGGGTGGCCTTTCATCTAATGAATGGGAGAGGTGAATATATTTGTAGGCCAATTCCCCAGGAATGGGGAGTTCTGAAAGTAACCATTTGCCTTGGCCCCTTACTTCCTCCTAGAACTCCCATGCTCCGAAGGTGTTATCGAGCTTAAAAATGCTTTAAAACTGATGTTGTTATTGTTATTATTATTTCCCTGTGGTACCTGAAGGGTATTTAAAGGGTATCATGCTTGCTAGGTACCATTGGGTATCCAAAAAAGAAGAAGGTTGTGACACATTTTGAAAAATGGATTGCACACACTTAAAGGAATATGTTTAGGTGTTTTGGTTTTTTGAAATGCATCATGAGATTTTTATGAAATGCTTTTTATATCTTCAAATACACTAATAAAAAAATCTTGAAGCTTTTGATTAGTGTTGTGTGGGTATATTTTTTTTGATATGTCCTTGCATAAAGGTATATTAATATTCAAAAAAATTCAATAGGTTAGAGTTTGGGTATGTAATTTTATTTTTGGGGGTAAATGTGTAGGCTTTAGGTACCTCTTATCATATACCTCTTTTGCCCAGTAAAAAATGGTTGTATATTGTTTATGTATTTATTTAAATATTTAAAATTAAAAGAAAGTGTCCACATTTTGGACTTTTAAAAATAAATTTTAAAGGTCAATTACAATGTCAAAATGAAAAAATCAAAATGTTTGATTCATCCTTGATTAGGATAGACATCTTTATGACTGAATATTTCATGTATGGTTGACGTTGGATTGGTGATGGAGTGTGAAGATAATTTGTACCTCATCTTTGAATGCTTGTGATGAAAATTTGGGTAAGGATGAAACTCTAAAGTGATGGCATAATGTTGTCAACCATCAGACTCAATACGCAACAAAATGCCAATAGTTGAAGGCGATGGGTGGGGAAGTTGTATTGTTTCTTGTTGTTTTGCTTTTTGCAAGTTATTATATGACACCTTTAGGGTGCTCAATGTTGGCTAGTTGTTCTTCATTGCAAGGGTCATATGAGTTGTTGCAAGTTGGTTTTGGAGGACACAAGTGATGGAGCAACTAAGCTTTTGTTATTTTGAAGAGCTACTGAGTTCTTCAACTAGGGGCTAAGTTTCAAACTTTCTTTGGCTATTGTGTGTTGGTTTTTCTTTTAAGTTCAGACTATTTTTATTGAAATGCAAATTTTTATAAAAATGGCGTGGAGGAATAATGCCTTTTCGAAACCTACTTTTTGTTTTTGAAACATGCATTTTTTGCTACATGTATGTTTTAACTGTAGGATCGCAAGTTCAATAGTAGTATGTAAGGGTTGATTCAAAGACATGATAACATGCTCTAGGGGTTTTGTAAGCAATCCTTGAAACGATTTGGTATGTTGTTGTTGATGTTTATGTTGGCCATTGTGATGTGTATGTGGTTGTTGGGAAGAAATAATACCCATCCATTTGGGAGCTCCAATGGTAGACTTTGTTTCAAAAAATTCATTCTTGGGGAATCTCTAGGCATGGGAGTTCAAAATGATGATTTGTTTTTGTATTCTCTCTCAATCACTTCTTTAGATAATGTAGTTTATTAATGACTATGAATAACAATAGTATCTAGATATAAGAAGCAAACTTGTTTCATTTGTTGTGATTATATTAATATGTTATGTTTTGGTTTGTTCTAGGCATGTGTGTTGTGTCTGTTTGGTAGTCTTTGTTGGGAGTTGGGATCATTTGGGATGGGATATTGTTTCAGTCCACAATAAGATCACCAGAGAAAGGACAATTGTGCTTATGAAAGAAAGTTTGGAGTGCACTAATCTTTGAATACTCATAATTTTAAGTTTAATTGATAATCTAAAAATGGATTCATAGATTTGTTGTTTGAAAAACTCATTAGCGCTAAAGTTATGAGGAGACTTGTTGTAGTTGAACATGTGTATGACTAAATAAGTTGTGATCTACCTCTTGTTTCTTTTTGTTACATGTTATAATAAACTTTTGTATCATCTAATTTTGTTAAGTAATGTGAAAGTTATGACCTTTCAAAATAAAATGAATCCCATTTGAAATATATCCCACACAAACCTATCACTTCTAGCATGTGCACTTTTACCAGACATTAATAATATGGATTTTCTCCTATATGGTTTACCCAATGTTTTCACCTTTTCATTTTATATATTTGAACCAAAAAGAAATTTTTTATCTTTACATAAAAACATATAATTTTTTTTTTAAAAAAATGGGCCAATCAAATTGATCAATTATAAAAAGAAAAAAGAAAAAGAAAAAAAGAACAAGGGATTTGCAAGGCATCCCATTTAATTAATAGAATTGACAAACTTTAGGGTTTAAGGTATATTTGCTTTAATCATTTTTATCTAGATGTTAAAACATATCTAATGATGGGTGTGGGTATTTCACACATATAGTCAAGTTTATGATTAATATATTCTTTTAAAAAATACATGCCTTTGAATATGCATTTCATTAGAATATGTTGATTTGAAAAAAAATTAAACTAAATTATATACACTATTTATACTTGGTGAATGTATATGGGTAAAAGATATATCGGTAGAACATTGAGTTTTACATATTATAGGATCTTGGAGTTTCAACACCAAATTATATATATATTTAAACTATTGAAATTCTAAAATATATATATTTTCAAGAAATTTTTTTTTGAAAAAAACTAGATAATTTTGTAAATATTTTGGATTTTTTTTCAACATAAAATTTCAAAATAAAATGTTTAATCAACACCAAAATGTGGAACTTGCCATACTATGGTATAAGGGAAGGTTTGCAAGGGCCTTACTTAATATGAAAGTTGTAACCTTGAGGGAGTAAGCTTTTTATAATTTAAATGGAAAAATGTTTGCATGTGACTAGTGAAAGATTCTTTTAATTGACAAAAAAATCTTTTTTACTAGGACTTAGTGCATCCAGATACAAAGCAAATGACCTTAGAATGTTTTCCATGTTTTCCATGTAAAAAGTAAAGGTCTACATTCTAATTGCTTATCAACACTTATTGTTAATGAAATAATATTTGTGCTAGCACCCAACACCATGAACAAGTTACTAAGTTGACATTAACACTAAGGATTTAACTGCAAATGTGTCAACGCTTAGTGGTAAATTACATTAGGTTTTTTTTCTAAATATTTTTAAAAACATAACCCAAAAAATCCCTATTCAAAAATATGTGATGTCATCTTGGTGTGATGGTTATTTTCACATTTGTCAACTACAAAGTCATCATTATTTCATTGGTACATCATCCTTAATTTGTTGTCCATTGATAACATCATACATGATAATGATATATCATAGTACCTTGGTAGATTCGGCACATGATTAATAATTAATTTAAGTTTAGTTTTTTGGTTCCACACCTGGCTTTTTAATTCTAAAAACTTCAATAATAAATAATAAAATTATTGTAAGATATCCTTTTTTCCAATAACTTGAACTTTTTTGGTCAAGTCATCCCATACTTAATATCCTCCCCCTTAGGACGTCTAAAAATCAAACTCCTACAACTTCAATATTTTTTT
>Ga0116229_10007575_pt1 | contig 17134 bp, 12 predicted proteins | sample S1TSphgellanicum_3_FD_87313 | JGI IMG/M metagenome (GOLD analysis project Ga0116229, IMG submission 87313) | Host-associated microbial communities from peat moss isolated from Minnesota, USA - S1T2_Fc - Sphagnum magellanicum MG | ecosystem: Host-associated > Plants > Peat moss > Unclassified... | reverse complement strand
TTGAGCGAATAGGCGACGGCGGTATTGGGGATGTTGCAGGCGCTTTGGGGAATGTCGAATTCGCGGGTTTCGCCGGCGTTGAGCTCGGGGCCGGCGAAGGGGCCGGTCCCGGTACGGGTGTCGGCGATGCGGCAGGGGGTGACGGGGATGAATTGGAGGCCCGCGTTGGCGGTCGAGAAGGTGAACTTGGAAATGAACCCGAGACCATTGGAGGAGTTGTTGACGGTCTGGAAAGCTCCGCTGGTGACGGGAAAATCGGTCGACGCCGTGGTGCCGGCGACATAGGCGTTGCCGCTGGCGTCCAGGACGATGCCGTTTCCACTCTCGCCGCCGCCGCTGCCACCAAGATAGGTCGAATACACGAGCCCGGTTCCGGAGGGATTCAGTTCGGTGACGAAGGCATTCGCGCTTTTGTTTTCGAGCTGAAAGGCGTCGCTGGTGACGGGAAAATCGGTCGAGAAGGTGACCCCGGTCACGTAGGCGTCCCCGCTCGAGTCAACGACGATGCCCTCTCCATATTCTCCGACGGTGCCCCCGAGATAGGTCGAGTAGACGAGCGCCGTTCCGGTCGAATTGAGCTTGGTGACGAACGCGGTCGGGCCGTAGCCGCCGCTGGCTTGATTGGTGGTCTGGAAGGCGCCGCCGGTTACGGGAAAATCGGTCGCGGGGGTCGACCCGATGACATAGGCGTTGTCAGCAGTATCGATGGCAAGGGCGGCCTCCAGGAGATACATGCTGCCTCCGAGATAGGTCGAGTAGATAAGCGCGGAGCCGGCTGGATTGAGCTTGGTGATGAAGGCGCTGCCTTCTGGATTGAGGACGGTTTGGAAGGCCCCGCTGGTGATGGGGAAATCCGTCGAACCGGTTCCGCCATATACGTAGGCGTCGCCGGCGGTGTCGACGGCGACGGAGTTCGCGAGGTCGGAGCTGCTGCCGCCGAGGTAGGTCGAGTAGATCGGCGCGCTGCCGGCCGGATTCAGCTTGGTGACGAAGGCAGTGCCCTCAGCGGCCACAGTACTTTTGTTTTCGGTCTGAAAGGCGCCGCTGGTCACGGGGAAATCGGTGGAAGTCGTTCTTCCAGCCACGAACGCGTCGCCGGCGCCGTCCACGGCGATTGCGTCTCCATAATCGTTACTGCTTCCGTCGAGATAGGTCGAGTAAATGAGGCCGGTTCCAGCAGGGTTGAGCTTGGTGGCAAATACGTGAGTGCCGGCAGCGCTGACCGACCCCTGAAACGCACCGCTGGTGACGGGGAAATCGGGGGAGGACGTCACTCCGGTGACGTAGGCATTGCCAGCGCCGTCGACGGCGATACCGGCCGCATAAGTAATGTTGACGCCGGTATAGCTGCCGCCGCCGAGAAAGGTCGAGTAGATCAAGGCCGTACCGGCCGGGTTGAGCTTGGTGATAAAGGCGCTGCCCTGTCCGCTGTTGGTGGTTTGGAACGCGCCGCTGGTCACGGGGAAATCGGGCGAAGTGGCAGCTCCGGTCACATAGGCGTCGCCGGCGGCATCGACGGCGATCCTCTTGGCGCTGTCTCCCTTGTCGCCGCCGCTGCCACCGAGATAGGTCGAATACGCCAGCGTGGGATCGATGACGAGTTCGCGAGCGGGGTCATAGCCTTTCACGGTGAAGGCGATATTTTTCCCGGCCAGCAGCCGGAAGCGCCCGTCCACGGGCTCGCGGCGACCGTCTTTCATTTGGTAGACGACCGGCTTGCGGAAGGCGATCTCGCCGTCCTTTGCGGCGACCTCAAGGTCGCCGTTGGGGGTGAGCTTGAGCCTGGAAGCCCCGGCGAAGTGCAGGCGCACTCGCGCCGGGTTCGCGCCGGGCGCGACGACAAAGTCATATTCCAGTTGGCTCTGGTTGCCGTAATAGAGGAGATCGATTCCAGGGTAGACACCGGCGTATTTGACTTTGGCGTATGTGGGCAGATTCGAGCGCCACTTCGCGGGATTAGTGCTGAGGAAGTAATTCGCGGTGCCTGGCAGTCGATCGGCGCCGGACAGGCGAACCGCGGGCGAGGCCCCGGCCAGTTCCATGCGGATGACGTCGGTTTTCGCTGGCTGTGCCGCTCGCGCCAGGTTCATTTCTGCCGCGGTGAGCTTGTTTGGGCGCTCAGGGGAAGCAGGAGCGCTCCTGGTTAACGCCAAGACTGCGGCCGAATCGGTCAAAAAGAGCGAGTAACCGCTCCCCCGAGCGAGGAACTTGACCCGAGGGTCGCTTTGTCCCCGGTTGGCCTCGAAGCTCAACGGCAGTTTGCCATAATTCGCCGCGATCGCGGGGGGCGCCGTTTTCAACCTGGCTTGGGAGGGGACGGTGGGGACGGGCACGGCTCCCGCGGCATTGCCGCTGGATGCGTTGGCAATAAAGACAGATTGGCTGAAGGCAAGAAGAAGGGCAGAGGCAAGAAGCTTACTTTCTATCATCAACGCTCCGGTGCGAGGGGAAGGGGTTGAACTTCGTAACATTAGCCTTCAGGACGTGGGTTTGGATCCCAGTTTCTTTGTAAGAGAGAATTTCCAACGATCGAAAGCTGGAAGTCAAGGCCTTTTGTTCGTCTTGTTTTGCGCGGCTACTTCGCCCAGGTTACGGGGCGAAGTAGCTGGAGAGGTCGAGGAGGAGGTTGGTGGTTCCATCGGCGTAGGCGTCGATGGCTCCGTTGTTGGTGGGGACGATGGCCATATTGGAGGTGACGGCGCCGTCGTTGGCATTGAGGGTGGAGACGCCGGGTTGACTGGAGATGGAGGGCCAGAGGGTGAGGTAATCGAGATCGCCGACGGGGACGACAGTGGCGTTCAACACATAGGCTTCGGCGGTGTCAGGCGGAGCGCACACACTGCCTTGCACACTGACGACGGTGGTTCCGCTGAAGGGAATTGGGCGGGTGTCGATGACGCGGCATGGAGTGACGGTGTAGAGGGATAAGCCTCCGGTGGTGGGCGGGGCGAAGTAGCCGTTGACGTCGAGGATGATGTTGGCGGCGTCGGAGACGAAGATCGAGACATCGCCGCTGGCGCCAGCGGGGACGATGGCGGCGTTGGCGACGATGGTTCCGGTAGGCGCGTTGAGGGTGGAGACGTTAGGCTGGGCTTGTCCGGTGGGCCAACTGGTGAGGTAGTCGAGCGTGGTGCTCGGGAGGGCGGTGACGTTGAGCGAGTAGGCCTGGGCGGTGGACGGCAGGTTGCACGCGCTCGAGAGGATAGGGAAGTTGCGGCTGCTGGCGGCGGCCAGCGAGGGACCGCCGAGCGGGCCGACGGCCTGGCGGGTATCAACGATGCGGCAGGGGGTAACGGGATAGAAGGCTAGCGCATTGGCGGTTCCGGCGGGAACGAAGTAGCCGTCGATGTCCAGGATGACGTTGGTGGCGTCGGAGACGTAGACACTGACTCCGCCGTTGGTGCCGGCTGGCGTGATGGCGGCGTTGGCCTTGACGCGGCCGTCGGAGTTGAGGGTGGAGACGTTGGGTTGGGCTTCTCCGGTGGGCCACAGAGTGAGGTAGTTGAGCGCGCCGCTGGGGACGACGGTGACGTTGAGCGAATAAGCGACGGCGGTGCTGGGGATGTTGCAGGCGCTCTGGGGCACGTCGAATTCGCGAGTTTGTCCGGCGGTGAGTGCGGGAGCGCCGAAGGCGCCGCTTCCAAAGCGAGTGTCTGCGATGCGGCACGGGGTTATGTTCACGAATTGGAGGCCGGCTGACGGGGATATGGTGGAGGTCGTCGTCGTGAAGCTGCCGATCGATCCGTAGGTGGTGCCGGCGGTGCTGGAGCCGACGGCCCGGAAGTAATACACGGTATTGGCGGTAAGGCCGGTCAACGACGCGTTGAGGTTGACAACGGTGCTCCCTCCGCCGAGATCCTGGGGGGCGGTCGATACAGCGCCGCTGAGGGTGTTATTTGTGCTGTATTGGAAGGAGCCCTGAGTGTCGGTGCCATTGGGATTGACGGTGGCGGCCAGTGAAGCGGTGGTGGCAGTCACGGATGTTGCAGCGCCGGTGGTTACGGTGGGCGCGGGTAGCGTCCCCGGAGCGACAAGGTGGTAGTTGGTGACCAGGTTCTGGGCGTTAATCGAACCGAGTCCCGTGGCGAGATCGTAGCCGACGCCGGCGGTGTATCCATTGATTACGCCCACTTCGTCGCCGGCTTTACTTACGGTGCAATCGGGAGAGCCGGCGGCGCAGGGAACGGCGTTGTTGTCGGAAGTGATGTCGTTGAAGTTGCAGGTATTTCCGGAAGCCAACGTGTTTGAATTGCAGCTGGACCGGTTATCCAGGGCGGCGAGGGCGTAGAAGGCAACGTTGGCGTTGCCTTGCGCGGAGCCCATCTGCTGATTGATGAGCGCCATGATTCCGGCCATTGCGGGCGAGGCGACCGAGGTGCCGCCGACACCCTGGGCGTAAGCGTCGTCGTCATTGCTGAACGTACAGGGGCCGGTTTGGGAATCGCAGATGACATAGGAGGTGTTTAACGCACCGTTGGACGCGAAGAGCGAGACATCGGGGACGTCGCGCTTACCGTCAGCGGGCACCCCGACACCGGTTTGCCAGGAGGGCTTGGCGTAGCCTCCGGCGCAGCTTGCCGGGGTGGTCGAAGTTGGCGTGGTACAGGCACTTACGCCTCCGGTGCCGCCGGCGACGTTGACTAAACTGATCAAGCCTGCGTTTTCCGGGTTGGTGAGGATTGCCTCGCAGACCCCTTCCTCGCCTAAACTGCTCCCGCCGATTAACTCGTCTACTGCATCGCTGACACAGGTGTCATTCCACGGGACTTCGGGCATATAACTGAGCGCCGACGAATAGTTGGCGGCGTTGGTAACGTTCCAATAGGTGGTCCCTGGGTTGTTTTGCCAATTCAGGTCGGTGCCTCCAAAGGCGACATCATAGGGAGTACTGGAAGAACCGCTGACGGCCAAACCGTCTTCCGCGGCATAGGGCGCCGAGTGGCCTCCATCGCAGGCGGCAGAACCCTGGTCGCCCGAGGCGACGAACTCGGTGATGCCCTCGGCGGCTCCTTGCTGCCACCGGGTATTGTTGGCAGCGTTGCCGCCGACGCCCTCGTTGAGTTCGCAGGAGCCGTAACTGAAGCTCATCACCGGGGCTACCTTGTTGTCGATGATGTAGTTCGCCGAAAGCGCGGCCCCATCGGAGGTCGCGGTGCTGGCGCTGGTGACGAAGTTGATAGTTGCGCCCTTGGCGACGGCGCCGGACCACTCGACGTCGAGGGTGTTTTCGGATTTGTCATCGGCGGTGGGAATGCCGGGGTCGGGGCCGTTGACGGTGACCGTGGGTACATTCGCGGGTAGACCGAATGCGGAGCGGAAGGTGGCGACATCGGACAGGTCGATGTCGCTGCGTCCAACGATGGCGATGGTCTGGCCGGTGCCATCGATGCCGGCGCTCCAGAGCGGCGCGACGTTATAAATCGTTGCGAAGTCGTAAGGGGAGACCAGCTCGAAGCTGCCCGACCCGATGCTAAACATTGGCTTAGTAATGACATTGTCGTTCTCGGGCGTCCACTTTCCGGTTTTCCGGTCCAGGCGGAAGGTCCCGAGATCGTGGTGTTGGGGCTGGGCGAAGAAGTTGTGCAGCGACTCGATGCCGACCACGACCGGGGTGAGCGCCTCGGGGATCTGGGGGTCGGTATTGTTGGCGATGTGCTCCACACCGTTGACGACGTAGCGATGGATTTCGGTGTGGAAGGCCTGTTGGACCTGGGTAGCGGTTCCGGAGAATTCGATGAAGGTCCGTCCATTGGCGACCTTCTCGATCTGGAAGCCGTGGTTCTGGAGCCATCCGGTGACCTGCTGGATTGCCTCATTGGAGGGGCCGTACTGTACGCCGAACTCGGCAGGGGTGAGCCAATGATGGTAATCGGGGGACTTCGGGTCGAGCTGACGGGCCATGAAGCTTTCGAGGGCGGCTTCCTGCTGGGGACTTCTTTTGAGGACGAGGAGCATGCGATCCATGCGTAGTTGAGGATCGACGAGGCCGCGGTCGAATTCGGGTCGCGCGCTGGGATGAGTATTGCCTGCGAGCCTTACCAGCCGGCCCTCATTGATGGGCGAGAGGGGACGCTGTGCGTGCGCCAGAATGGCTGAAGTTGCGATGGAGAGGAAGACGGTCAGTGCGGAAGTTGCAGAAAAGGAAAAATGACAAACCTGATTCAAGAAACTACGGAACATATACACCACCCCAGGGGTCTATTAGAAGACTTCGAGAACTATTTTTTGTCCAGCCCCTGATGTTGAATCCATTTTGGGAAAAACTCAAGACAAATCTGGGAAAACCGATGAAATTTGATTGGGTCACAGTTACAAGCGATCTTGCGGACAAGTTTATTGCCCACGGGACCGAGTTGTCGCGAAAGGAGACAGGGCGATTGGGCACGGAGACGAAGGGCGCCATGATTGAGAGCATGTTCACTTCTAGTCGAGACTAACGAGACTTGTGAAGTGCGGCTTTTGCTGATAAAAAGCCGCTTCCTGCTTTCTTGCCTTGTAAGCAACAGAAGTGAAAATGCTCTAGGATTATGTTTGAATGGCGACAACCGAGCGAATACGCGAGCAGGAAACGCCCTGGTCCGGGGAGGGCGAGGGATCGGTAGATGCTCTGGACGTTGTTTTGGTTCTGGCAAGACGACGGCGGCTAATTGGGTTCGTGACCCTGGCTGCATTTGTGGCCGGTGGTCTGGTAGCGATCCTGATGAAGTCCAATTTTACGGCGACGGCAATGATCCTGCCGCCGCAACAGCAGTCGTCTTCATCGGCTCTGTTGAATCAGTTAGGGCCCCTGGCAGGGCTAGCGGGAGGATCGACAGCGGCTGGCGCTTTAGGGCTGAAGTCACCGGCGGACATGTACGTCGGAATTCTGGAGAGCCGCACCATTGCGGATGACATTATTGGCAATTACCGACTTCAACAGGTGTACAAGCAGAAGACAATGCAGGGTACGCGGGCGGCGCTGAAGTCCCACTCCACGATCGAAGCCGGTAAAGATGGGTTGATCGAGATTACGGTGACCGATCACGATGCGAAACGGGCGAGCGATCTTGCCAACGCCTATGTGAGTGAACTGTATGCGATGAACTCGAGCCTGGCGATTACGGAAGCGGCGCAGCGCCGGGTTTTCTTCGATCAGCAACTGGAAGCGGAAAAGAAAGCGCTGTCGGCGGCGGAAGAGGACCTGCGGGCCACCGAACAACGGACGGGTATTATCCAGCTCACCGGGCAGGCGGAGATGATCATCCGAACGATCGCCGAACTGCGGGCCGGGATTGCGAGCCGGGAGGTCGAGTTGCAAGCGACGCGGACTTTTGCCACCGATCAGAACCCGGATGTGGCGCGCCTACAAGAGGCGATCTCCACCATGAAGGCACAGCTGGCGAAGCTGGAAGATGACCAGCAGCGGCAGGCGCAGCCGGGAAACATTGCGGTGCCGGCGGGAAAAATCGCGGAAGACAGCCTAGAGTATGCGAGGAATTTGCGGGATGTCAAGTACCATGAGGCGCTGCTCGATTTGCTTTCGAGACAATATGAGGCGGCGCGGATCGATGAGGCAAAGTCGGCTCCGATTATTCAGGTGATCGATCATGCGGTGGCTCCGGACAAGAAATCGGGGCCGCCGCGGTTGTTGATCACGCTGGGCGCGGCGTTCCTTGGATTTTGCGGCGCTTGCCTGTGGGTGTTCGCGGCGGAGGGGATGAGGAACCTGGGCGACGCGCCGGCGAGCGCGGGGAAAGTGGCGATGCTTAAGGGGATGTTTGGGCCGAAATCCATTTAGCGGGCCCTCTCTGGATCGGCGTGTCGTAATTTCCGAAGCGTGACAGGGATGGGGTTGCGCGAGTTGCGCTTTATGTTGCCAATCACCGAGAGCGGAGAAGCGTTGGAGTCCACAATTGGGCGGAGTTTGGAGTTTACCGTCAATGCGAGCAGGGTTGGCGCGGCGGGTGGGCTTCGGACTTATACGCTGGCGGTGCTTGCGTGTCTGAAACTGACTTATGGCGAGGTCGAGGTCGCCTCTCCGGATGGCTTTGCGGAGGTTGAGGGCGTTAAGCTGATTCGGTTGCCGGAGCAGTTTGCGAGTTCGTCGCGGGTGATGAGGCTGCGGGCGCTGATTTGGCTCGGATATTGCGCCGTCGCGTTCCCGGTACCGCGGGGACGGCGTCTGTTTTCGACGACGCATCATGTGGTTCCTTTCCGGCGCGGGCAGATCGTGACCGTCCACGACATTCGCCCGTATTACTTGCCGGATACGTGGATCCAGGGATTTTATTTTCGCTATTTGTTGCCGCGGAGTTTGCGGAGCTGCGATGGGATCCTCACCGTTTCCGAGGCGAGCAAACGGGAGTTGATATCGGTGTATGGGATTTCGGCGGAGAAGATTTATGTGGTGCCGAATGCAATTGGGATGCCTCCGCCGAACCGCAGGGTGGCGGAGAATGGCGAGGCTCCTTATTTGTTAATGGTGGGGGCGTCGTGGCCGCATAAGAATGCCACCGAGTTGCTGGAGCGGCACCGTTTGTGGAGCGAGCGCTACAGATTGAAGATTGTGGCGGGACGTGGGCAATACGTCGGAGTGCTGCGCGGGTTGATTACGGAACTGGGCATCGGCGACCGGGTGGAGCTGCTGGATAGCGTCAGCGAGGACCACCTGCACCGGCTCTACTACGGTTGCGCGGCGCTGGTGTATCCTTCGCGGATCGAGGGCTTCGGGATTCCGCCGCTGGAGGCGATGGCGCATGGACGGCCGGCGATCGTCTCGGATATTCCGGTCTTTCGCGAGTTGTTTCGGGATGTTCCGCTGTATGTCCGATTGGGGGACGAGGGCTCGTGGGCGGAGGCGTTCAAGGGGCTGGCTGCGATGGGCGAAGGAGATGCCGAGCGGCGTCGCGATGGTGTTCGCTTGGCGGAGAGCTTTTCGCTGCAGCGGATGCGGGATGGGCTGGCGGGGGCTTTGGGGTCGATCTGGGGACCGGAATGAGGCAAGCGGCTCGCGGCGACCTTATGCAGGACGGAGGATCTGGCAACTCATCTGTGAAGCTGCCTCTTGCCCCGCACATGTTGTTTTTCCTGGCCTACAACGCACTTTATCTGGTGCCTTTGCTGCTGGCTTATTTCTTTGCCTATACAGAGGGTGGAGTGGGCGATTTTCTTGCCATCGATAGCGAAACAATCCTCAAGATATGCTTGATCTATTTCTGTGGGATGGCTGCTTTTTTCGCGGGCTCGTCCTCTTATAACTTCGTCACTTGGTCGGTGAAGAGCGTCTCTCCGGCAATACCGCGACCTTCGTGGCACCGACTAATTTTCTCGGACAAGCTACTGATCATTGTCGTCTGCGTTGTCTTTTTGGCGTCGAAAGTTGCACTCGTGCCTCTTGGGGTCTATTCGACCTATGCGTTTGACACCGACTCCATGACAGGCGGCCTGTGGTCTTTTTCTACATTTTGCTCGGAGACGATGATTCTGTCGGCCATCATTGTTCTCTTCAGCGACGCAAAGCATCGATTGCGACTCTTTATTGTAATCACCGCCATTAATGGGATTAACCTGCTTCATGGAACGAGGATATTTTTTATCAGCTCGGTGATGTGCCTGGCGCTTTACGGATATGTTTGCGGCAAAGTTACAGTGAAGCGCATGGTAGTCTACGGGCCGGTCTGTTTTGCCGCCGTTCTGATGCTGGGCTACGCGGTGTTCTTAAGCCGTTCGGCGGTTAGCACTTCCGGGGCGTTTTCCTTTACAAAGGTGATCAGTCCGATTGTGTATGAGAGCGTGTTTTCGCAGATTTCCCTCATCGAAGTGGTACGCCACCCGTCCAACTGGGAACTCACCGGCCATCCATTTAACTTTTTATTGGACAATTTTCTCTCTGTTGCGCCACGAGCGCTGGTTCCGGCGAAGGACTCACTTCTATATATCTATAAGTTCAGCTCACTGTCCCCCCTCGGCGCGTTTAGTGGCTATGCGGAAGGCATAATCTATCTCGGCCTGCTGTTCCCGCTGTTTTACTTTATTCTTGGCCTCACGGGTTCCTATTTGTACAGGAAGTCGCAAGATGGCTCGTGGTGGTTCCTGTTGTATATCTTCTTTACCTCTGACTTTCTGCTTCATATCATGCGCGATGGATACCTGATACCGATCAAAATGTTTATCAACTCGGTTGAGTGGATATTGATTTTTATCTGGTGGAGGCGTTTCCTGGCTATGGCTACGCAAAAGCCGCAGACTCTCGCCCAGCAATCGAAGACTTAACTCCTCTGCCAAAATGTGAATGCCCGGGGCGGCGCCGGCCTATCACTGTTTCTGATGAATGAGATTCAGGCTTTGTCGGCGCGAACGACTAGCTGGGGGTTCCCCTGAGCTGGCGAAAGTGTGATCTGCACGAGCGATGCCTTGGCGAAGCCCGTGCGCTGGACATAGTCGAGAATATCGTTCACCGAGAATCTCCAGAACACGGGGACGGAGTTGGGGCCGGTGGTGCGGCTGGAGTGAAACTCGGGGGTGGATAGCCATTTGATTTCGCCGTTTTCCAGGCGGGCTACCTGCTCGGTCCGCGCGGAGTCATGCATGGGAACGGCGAAAAACATGGAGCCTCCGGGGCGGAGGACGCGGTGACACTCATGAAAGCACCTGGCGTTGTCGGGGACATGCTCGAAGACCTGGTTGGAGGTGAGGATGTCGAAGGACCGATCGGCAAAGGTGAGTTGCTGGGCGTCTTCGTTGCGGACGCCGTTGACAGTGGCTCCGAGGGGGTGGGAGGGAAAGAATTCGCTGCACTCGAGGGTGCGGCATCTCCTTTTTAGGAACTCATAAGTCGATCCGTAGTGAGACATTTCATAGCCGTCTTTGGCTTCGAGATGGCTTATGTTGCGGCGTATGGCCTCGGCAATGGCGAGATTCGTAACATTGGCCCTACAGCGGAGGCAGCGGGTGAGAAAAGGGTCTTTGGCGAGAGCCAAGAAGAGAGAAGGTCCGCAGAGGGGACATCTGGAAAGGCTAATTCGCCAGTTAACGATGTTCTCCGAGTGCCGTAAATAGTGAATGATGCCCGACCATCGACTGCGAAAACCCAAGAGTCCTCCGTTGCGTTAATACCGCCGCTTTCCGTGTCCAGTGTATAGGAGCGGTCGATGGTCAGCGTGGCCCTGTTACCACAAGCGAAGAGAGCACGGCCCAGGCACGCTTCCACTCTCCGCGCAGCATGCGGTTGAGGGCGCGGCCGAAGATGAAGATGAAGATGGAGATAAGCGGCGCGGGGGCGAATTTCCGGAGGAAGATCCTGCCGGAGACGCTGACGTAGCGATCGAATCTGGGGCTTTTGGGCTGGGTGCTGGCATTTTCCTTGTGCACCAGCCTGGCGTCAGTGGCGACGGCGAGTTTCCATCCGGCGGCACGGATGCGAAAGCTTAGATCGGTGTCTTCCCAATACATGAAGAAGGCGGGGTCGAAGAGTCCGGCCTGAGCGAGAGCGGTGGCGCGGAGCAAGACGCTGGCCGCGGTGAGATAGTCGAGCGACGCGGGAGGCACCGGCTGCTGAAAGTGACGGATGCGACCGGTCCAAAGGTCGATCGAGCCGCCGCCCCAGCACTGGATCTGAGCGGGATCGTGCATGTAGTGAAGCACTGAGCCGACTTCGCCAATCTGAGGATCGGCCTCGGCCACCTTGACCAATGCGGCGAGAGTGCCGGGTTCAACGACCGTGTCGTTATTGAGGAGCCAGATGTACTTGACGCCTCGGGACAGCGCGAGTTCGATGCCGAGATTGTTTCCGCGGCCGAAGCCGAGGTTCCGCGGGCTTTCGATGATTTCGAGATGGGGGAAGCTGGATCGGATTTGTGGCACGGAGTTGTTGGTGGAGGCATTGTCGATGAGGATGATGGAGAGGTTCGGATAGTCGCTTTTTTCGAGGGATGCTAGGCAAGCGATGGTGTCTTGCCAGCAGTTCCAATTGACGATTACGCATGAGATTCGGGGAACTGGCTGCCCCTCTCCGTGATCTTCTTGCAAATGCTCGATATCAAGGTTCAACGCGTTTTGATCCTCTATTAGAGCAAAATCAGAGTAGCTGTATCCGGAGAATATCCACGAGCTAGCATTTTTCTTGGGAAAAAATGCACTACGGCAGCTCTGGCGCTGGACACAGTTACTCTGATTTTGCTCTAGTGTCCTGAGTCAGAAGTTCATTCAAGAATTAAGGGAACAGTTTTATCGTGCATATCGCTGGAAACGCAGATCCTTCACTGCGTTCAGGATGACAAATCTGTTCGACGAATTAACGATTCACGACACTAGCCCAGGTAGACGCGTTTGGTTGCTTCGAGATATTGGAGTCCCCATTTCTGGCATGGTTCCAGGTGGCAACCTTCTGCCCACTCGTTCCAGGCGTTGATGAATACATTTTTGTGGCCGCCGCTGTCCACTGCGCTTCTGGCGACTGCTTCGCGAAGCCACCGTTCGTACAATTCGGGGGTTGAATTGTTGAGGATATGCGCGCCTCGCGCGCGGCGGGCGGAGTTGTCCCACATGGGGGTGACACATTCGAAGTGGCGTTCGGGGGATGGAGGGCTCTCTTTCCACTTCTTATAGAAGTCTGCGTATTCATAGATGCGATCCTGGGTGGATTCGGAGCGTGAGTTTTGGAGCGCGGCGTACAGCTTTGGGTACCGCTCTCTCAACTTTTTGCCGAGAGATCTGGTAGCAGCCGAGGATGTGGAGAAGGCGGCGAGGTTCGGTTGAAAGCGCATTGACTCATCGAAACCGGCCTCGGCTGGACTGGTCTGGCCAGCCACATAATTGCTTTCTACGCGGACGAGGAAGAGGCCGGGGAGTCCATGTTTCAGGGCCTCGTTGCGCCAAATATCGGCAGTGTCCGCGGGATTGGGCAATAGTTCGACGCGATAGACGAGGAGCAGGGGTTTGCCATCGATTTTGATGTAGCGGTCATCGCTGAGGGTGGGCATGAGGTAACGGATGTGAGCGAGATCAGCCGCGCGGGAATACTCCTGTTGCATCAGGACCTTATTCTTGTGGCCTTTCCAGGTGCGGGTCCAACTCTCATTGGCCCAACAGACGCAGAAGGGAAAGTCGGGTTTTCCGGAGGCCAATACTTCATCGAGCGGCCGCTCTAGGATGCGAGTGCCTTGAAACCAATAGTGGTAATAGCAAAAGCCGCCAATGCCGTATTCCCTCGCCAGATCGGCTTGAGCCTGGCGAGTTTCAGGAAGGCGGAGATCATAAAAGCCCAGGTCGGCGGGCAGGTGAGGTTGATAGTGACCCTTGAAGTGGGGTTTTCCCTGAACGACATTGGTCCATTCGGTAAATCCTTTGCCCCACCACTCGTCGTTATACGGCGTGGGGTAAAACTGGGGGAGGTAGAAGGCGATCAATCGGGGTCTATGGAGAACCACGTTTTCTTCCTTACCTGGAGGTTCGCTCTTCATCGCGTAGTGTCTTTCCGGAGAGAATTTGGTGGACCTCAATTGTTTGCGGCACCACAATGCACAAGGTGTAGGCGACCAAAGTGCCGATAATGATGCCGACCAAGCCAAAGACGCGCCCACAGGCAATGGACACCAGCAAATTGACGATGGCGCCAATTCCGGAATAGATGGCCTGTCCTTTTACTTTTCCGGTAGCGCCGAGCAGGCATGACTCGCACCAACAAAACGACACGAGGATCGTCCAAACCCCCATGCCGAGGAGCAATCCAAGCGATGGGACGGCCGAGGGACCAGCCCACACGGCGATGAACTTACGGCCAATCAGCATCAGGACGGCAACAAAGAGGGCCGTGGAGCTTACGGCGATCCTTACGTTGTACCGGTAAGTTTTTGCGATCCAACTTATGTCGCGGCGGGCAAAAGCGTCGGCATAGGCGGGCCACAAAGTAGGGAGCGCGATGACCGGCAATAGAGAGGCGTAAGAGAACAACTTCCAGGTGATGTTGTATGGGGCGACGGCCTTGGCGCCCATGAGTTGAGCGATGATGAGGTTGTCGGTCTGGAAAAGGATGATCCCGGCGGCCTGGACGACGAAGAACGGGAGGCCGGTGCGGAGCAGCGCATTGACTCGATGCCATTGGACTTCGCGGAAGGAGAACCAGAGCCAGTCGAAGTGGCGGTAAAGCCAGAGAGTGCTGAAGAGACCGACCACGAGCGATGCTCCAGAGAGGGCGACAACGAGCCCCGGCAGGCCGGTTTTCAGGCGGGTGGCCAGAATCACGGCGAGGAGGCTGAGGAGACTTCCGCAGGAGTTCCAGATATTCGCGAGCGTGATTTTTTGGCAAGCACCGAAGATGCGGGGCGTGACGGACACAGGAAAACTGGCGAGGACGATGCCGATGGCGAGGGCTGCAGCGATGGCGATTTCGCGGCCATTGTCGGTGTTTCTGACGCCAAGAACGGCCGGCCATGCTATGAAAGGCCATGCGCAAACGACGACGCAAGTCGCCAGGGCGGCGATCGCCGTCAGGGTAAGGTATACCGCCGATATCTGATGTCTCGCGAGGTCCATGTTTTTCTTCGCCAGCGCTTCGGAGACGGCATTGACGGCGGTGCTGCCAATGCCTAGATCGAAGATGGTCAAGTACGCGAGGACCGACGACAAGGTGACCCATACGCCGTAGCGTTCGGCGCCGAGGTATTTGTAAGTCAGGGAGATGGCGAAGAAATTCGCGATGACGGTAATGCCGCGTCCGGCAATGGCGGAGATGATCCCGTGAGCGATTTGCCGGTAGGAATGTCCAGGTCGTCCAGTGCGTTCTTCCGCGCGCCGAACCAATGGAAACAGCCGCGGTGTTGAGTTCCTGAAGTCTCGAATCATTCGAAGAGGAAGGTCCACACGCCGATCGGAAGAAGACAGAGTCGATACTCTCGCGATGCGTAAGAGTCACTGTGGCCCCCGAGCGATGGGGTCAGGGATATCAGCAGTCTCAGTATCCCACATTGAATTGGCCTCGTAAACAAGGCTGGGTGCGAGACGTGGGGCGGAAAAGCACCGCCGATACCAAAACGGAACTATCGAACGCGGCGACGCTCAATATGGCGGCATGGCGCAGGCGCGGCGCTATTTCCTGCGATAATGCCACAGGGAAACGATCCAATCATGATGCGGAAATTAGGCTCCGTTTATAGGATTTTCAGAGATAACGGTTTTCGTTCGGGCAGCGAGACTCTTTTCAACTTTGCCAAGCTACGGCTTTCGATTTTCTCCAAGGGAAACAAGAAAACTGTTTCTTTGGACGGCTGTCATTTCGCTGTGGGGAGTCTCCCCAACACGACGATGAAGCTGGAACTTCTGAAGGGGAGCTACGAACAGCCGGAACGGAATGCGGCACGGGCTTATATTCAGCCCGACTGGGCTGTGGTCGAACTCGGGGGGTGCATTGGCGTGGTGGCCTGCATTACGAACAAATTGCTGCGGAACCCGAAGGCGCATGTGGTGCTGGAGGCGAATCCGCTGGTGATTCCGTACCTGGAAGCCAATCGCGCGGCGAATGGATCTTCCTTCAAGATTCTGAATGCGGCGCTGGCTTACGGACAGGAGACGGTGACGTTCAGTCCGTGGCTTGATTTTTGGGGGAATTCTCTGCACCACGATGGAAAGCAGCCAGCGGTGACGGTGGCCGCGACGCAGTTGGAGCAGATTCTGGCGTCGGAGGAACTGGGGAAGTTCGCGCTGATTTGCGACATTGAGGGTCAGGAGTATGAGCTGGCGATGCATGAGCCGGAGGCGTTGGGGCGGGCCGAGCTCATTATTCTGGAGCTTCATCCACATTTGCTTGGCGAGGCAAAGGTTGAGACTTTGCTGTCGAAGCTGGGAGGACTGGGCTTCCAGGAGATCGATCGTTCGGCATTCGTGGTGGTGATGGGTAAGAGCTGACTTGTACCTCGTTTTGGTTTTGTTTTGCTGGTTGTTTCGACCCTGGATAGGGAAGCTCTGCTTAAGTCGAAGGCCGTTCCCTCCGCGGCTAACGCCGCGTTCATTCTATTGCACTTATGACACGACTGAAGTCGTGCCCCTTCAACATCGATAATTGTCCCGTTCAAGAGCGATGCTTGTTCAGAGACTCCCTGGAGCATTTTCACTTCTAGTTGAGACTGGAAGGATTGGTGCGGTGCGGCTTTTCCTCGGAAAAGCCCGCGTCCTGCTTCCTTTCCTTGTAAGCACCGGAAGTGAAAATGCTCCTAGGCATGGACTTGCCGTTGAAGGGTGGGGTTCAGGGTAGATTTCGATTGTTGGTAGGCGTTGGTGAGGGTGTAGGCGGCGCTGGCGAGGAGGATGGCGGCTGCGCCGAAGGTTCCGGCGGCGGGTAGGGCCTGGGGTGGGAGAACGGCGACGATGGCGGTCGACCAGAGGACGAGCAGGCTGCCGGTGACGTTGTGGACGGGGTAGCGGAAGAGTTTGGCGAGCGGGAAGAGATGCATGCCGACGATGAAGGCGATGACGGGAGCGAGGAATTCGGGGCGGTGGATGGCGTTAAAGAGGACTATGGCGGCGAAGCCGGCGCCCCACTGCATGGCGTTGATGCGGTAGAAGGCGCGATTTCTTTGGATGGCTTCGGAGGATTCGGCGGGAGACTCGGGGGTGGCTGGCGATGCCTTGGCGGCGCTTTGGATGAGGCGAATAGCGGGAATGGTCAGCGCGGCAAGGATGACGGCAAGGGCCGCGACGGTGATGGCGTTGAGGTGGTGGCTGGCGGCGAGTCCGTTGGAGAGCCAGAGGGAGCCGAAGCCGGCGAAGAAGAGGACTCCGGTGGCGCGGCCTGAAACGATTTCGGCGGTATTGGTTTGCTGTGTCATGTGTGCCTCCTTTAATGGGTGTCGGTGTTTGCTTCGACTTGAGAGCTAGTATGGCTCGGGGGAAAATTGTTCGGTAGGGTGGTTTGTCAGTGGATGGGCATGACATGTGTCATGGCCTTCGCGTTGGGTGGAGTTTAGGTTTTGACGGATGTATGGGCGGTGTGGCGGACGGTCGATTGGAACGTGAGACGATTCCCCGCTGTTGCGCGATCTAGGTGTCGTTCGGCCCACTTAAGTTATTCCAAATGACAACATGATGGGTTACTATGCTGGCGAAGGTGTAAACACCTCGCGGTCGTAGTTTTTGGATGCCCTTCTCTGGGCGTCACTTCCAG
>Ga0116229_10007570_pt1 | contig 17137 bp, 13 predicted proteins | sample S1TSphgellanicum_3_FD_87313 | JGI IMG/M metagenome (GOLD analysis project Ga0116229, IMG submission 87313) | Host-associated microbial communities from peat moss isolated from Minnesota, USA - S1T2_Fc - Sphagnum magellanicum MG | ecosystem: Host-associated > Plants > Peat moss > Unclassified... | reverse complement strand
AGTTCAATCATAATTGGGGTCCAAAATAGGAACAAGGATTGTCTTGAGTCTTGAGGCAAAGTCAATGTTTTTAAGGTGTCAACATGTTAAATATATTTTATTTTATTTATGATTAAAGTATGAAACAATTTGAACAAATATTATTATTTCTATTGATTCTTTTTTGATAAAATTTCACAATGGAACCTAATTTTTAAGTTGTGTTTTAGAACATTTAAATGCATGTTAAAATAATCTAAATCACAAACAATCACAATCCCTTTGATTAAAAAATATCTAAATATTTAAAATAACTATACAAAAATAATGAATCACTAATTTGATAAATGTAATGATTATTCAAATCTTGATAATGATTTTGAGGTGAGATAGTCCTTTTGTGTAACTAAACCGTGATTGTCCTATGTTGCCATTTAATACAAGATTTTTCTTGAGATGCTTGCAATGGATGTGATGTTAAAATTGAAAAATGAAAAAGAAACATTGCATGCTAGCTTTTATGAAGTTGTTGAGTTGACCCTTCAATTGATCACACATTTTAAGTTTGGGGTTCCAACGAGCATGGATGGATGACATATGACATGGATGCAAACAACCTTTCTTAAAAATAAAATGCATCTATTAAGGAACACATTTTGTTTTTTATCATTTTCTTTTGTTTTACTTGCATTTATCAAATGTGCATTATGCTTGTGTGATGATTTTTTGTTAATGGGGTGGGTGTTTGTGTTTGAACTTTGGTGGGGCTATTGAGTACCTTATTGTAAAGTTGCAATGTTAATTTCCTATTCATGGGATTATGGACAATTTGGGTGTGATGTACTCACAATATTGGCTTCAATCAAATGTAAATAAATATTTTAATAAACATTTGGAAATGAATAAAAAAATTTATTGTCAACCCAAGATGGTGGGCATTGATGTTCAAGTGTTTCAAATGCTTTCAACAACTTTTTTGGACATTTGACAGTTCATGTTCAAGTTGGCATGAAATCCAAGGCTTTGGATGCCATGGCTAAACCTACATATCCAAATCCTTTCAAATGGTATTGGCACATTTTTTTAACTATTCAAAATGTTTTTTGGTTTCATTTTAGAATATTTCAAATTGGCAAAAATTGCCATGGTGCAAGTCCTTGGGAGAATGGAAGACAAACATTGCTTCAATTTTTGGCATTTTGCAAATCCAAATTGTGTAATTGACTCATTACCAACTTGAGTTTAGTGGTCAAAATGTTCTCTCAAAAGTTTTACACTTTTTCGTAATTTTTCATATGTATCTATATATGAGTAGCGGTGTGAAGACCATCATCAATATGGTGTGAGAATTTGAATTGAAAAAAATTATTAATTATATAATCTTTTGATCCAAAAGTTGGAATATTTTTTGTTTGGGTTCTAGTGCCTAGTGGTTGTTGATTTTTTGTGTAAGTGAATCCCAATGAAAACCACTTTAAATTTATGATTTCCCCTTCTACAATTTGGGTGAAAGCACACTAGGGTATAACACTTTTAAACACATGTGGAATTCCATAATTGCCTAAATTAACACAATGAAGTTAGTGTGAAGGCAAGATACATTGAATCCCACAAGTCATTTTACAAATTATCATTAGAAATATGTTATAAATTTTTTTCAACCTTAGTTTATCTTATGAAAAATTTAAATTTGAAAAATGATCTTCTAAAATAGTATTTTCATTAAATAAAAAAACTTAATAATAAAAAAACCATAATTCAAGGTACATAGAAAATTTTGATCATTAAAATCCTTCCAAAAAGTCCTCCTTGATATCAATGTTACCACATCATATTAGCATTGAATCTTTTACTCATTAAAAAAAAAAAAATGAAAATGCATAGAGAATCAATGGACTATTACAAATTTTTAAGCACTCCTTTGAAAGTCCATTATGTTATGATTATTCAAAAACTATTCATGAAATTCATACAATGTGATTATAATATATATAACATTGTAGTGTTGAGTCCTTGTTCATTTTAATTGATTGTATTTAATCACATGGCCAATTACAAATTCCAAAATCTTATAAAAACTACCTTGTAACAACACTTTATGGACAGTGTAATGTGTTTTCACCCATTTGCGAGTTTTAATACCTTTTGTGAGATGATATTTGTGATTATAATATGATTTATATGTGTTATTTTCAATTAGCCTTTGTTTTGTAGGACACTTATTTTACAATGGTTAGGTTCAAAGGTTCAATCCCCTCACAAGTGATTATTCCTGTGCTAGTGGTTTTAGGTTTAGGGTAAACCAAACATTTAAACACTCAGGGCATGCTAGATCCAAGGGGAGGGCTTCATTGTTTCTAGTGTCAAAACAAAACTTGAACCCGTCCTGTTGTGCTTGTGGCACTTTTAAAATCGTTAAAAATGTAATAGAATTGAAAAAGTTATGACCTCTCAAAATTGACGGGATCAAGAACTCAAAAAAAAAACTTCCTAATGTTAAAAAGGTCGGTTCCCAAACACCCAAAAAAATCATTGTATGTTGCTTTGTTGCTATTAAAGTTCAAAGATCATTTGTAGAACTTCAAGTGACACTCTTATAGCACTTTAAATGATTTAAAATGAATACAAAATAAGAAAGTTATGAGGTCTGAAAGTAAGAGGGGTGCAAAGAGAAGAAAAGAAAACATGTTTTGTAAGTTGGAAAGTTTTTTTTTTCCTTGTTATTTTTTCATTACTCCTTTCCCTTCATTTCAAAAATAATTTCTAGAACTTGAGGTAGTGCTCCCATAACATTTTAAATCACTCACAATGAAGCACATATGATGAAATAAAAACAAGTGTTCGATCATAGGCAGATGATCGATGATGGGCTGGTTTACCCTATGATTAATGAGCATTTATGCAATTGGATATTTTTGGGTTGCATCATGCATTGTCCTTATTCAAAGTTGAATCTTGATATTTATGCTTTATTCTAAGTGCTATTCTAGAGCTGGAATATTTACTCTTCAGATGTAAATAGCCTAAATTTTTCCTATTATGCCTTCACAATAGTTTAAAAACCTACCAAATTTTAAACCTTGGTAGCCAGAATCAGCCACCTTGGGAAAAAAAATTTAACACCTAATTAAACTCCATTAATCTGGATTTCCGGTCCCCCTCCCCTCAGCCTACCAGCCTTGGGAAGGGACCTCAAATCTGGAAAGCCCTATATCAAGAACCTTCTCCTATACATATAGGACTGGTAGAATTTTGCTTTCATAAATGAATGGTTGTGATTCATTTTGAGAGGAGGGACGGCACCTTTCACTTAAGGTTCCTAAAAAACTAAGGAACCTCCCGTGGAAGGTGCTACAACCTTTTAGAGTTGAATTTTAGGGTTTGAACTTTGAGCCACAGTTTATGAGCAATGACCTCAACAACCATTGGTGGGTGCAGGGGAAATTTCAGTGAAAATTCCAAAGGGCAAAACATAGGTGTGTGTGTGTAACCATAGTTAGTTGACATTAGGTAAGTTTCATTTAATAGTAGGTGTGAGAGTTTCACACTCTTGGAAGTATACCCACATCTCTAAACTAACATTCTCTCACCTTTTAAGGTACCATAGAGCAACACTAGCCTTTTGATGCAAAAAGTGGAGAATGTTACTTAATGGAGCATTGGCTAATTGAAGTGACCTTGGATGTGTGTGGGCCTCATTTGAATATGTTTTATGTGGGGTTCAAGTTTTTAAAGCTAGTGGAAAGAGTCGGTACTCAGAGCTACCACATTTTGGTGACAAAAATGCTCACGGTGATGTGTGGGGGACTTATTTCAACTTTTGACGGATAAAGTAGGCATGGTTTTCATAAGCTAAAGTGAATTCACAATGGGGCATTACTATAAACTGTAATTGTTGTCTATTGTTTTATAAAATAAAATTGTTGATGTGGAAATTGAAGTTGCAGACTCTGAAATCGCATGATCTGAAGAGAATGCTGAAGAGACGATGTTATTGAGATTGGTGATCATTACAGGACCCATTTGTAATTGTTATTATCATTATTCCAAAGAAGATGCAATGAGGGTCAATTATTGTTTCATTGCTGTGCACTCATTCAGATGCTACGAAGCAACCAAAACAATGACAAAGTGTTGTTGCAATGTTATCTCTAGAGATTGCCAACTTTGAGAGCTAGGCTAGATACCTGCAAATTCAAGGAAGTTGAATTAAAGCGCCATGCTCGAGCCATTTGGCTAACTTGTGGTAAACTTCAGTTTAACAATCTCCAATGTTGCAAGGGTATTTGAAATCTGTGGTTAAATTAATGTGGTGACTTGTGGTTGATTGTTATAATGACAGGGTTGTTATCTGTGTTGGGTGGGGTTTATTATTATTATTATTATTATTATTATTAATTTTGTTAATTACCGTTCATTTCATTATTCAACACACATCTGTAGCTAGCATTGCCGATTCTGGGTATTTGAAAAAAATCAGAATAAAAGAACGGTCAGTTCCTACGTATTTCAAAAATGTCAAAGAACCACCCAACAACTTGTGCAATATTATTTTCATGGTAACTTTTAAAAGGGCAGCTACCATTACAAAGAGAGGGAAAAAGAGAGGGTTTATCTAATTGCCTAAAAGGTGATAGAAAACTTGAAGGGAACACATTGGGAACATGTTGGGAACACCCCCCAAAAAATCTCACCCTCCCCCCCCTTCTGCCTATATTCATGTTATGCCCTCTCTCATTGAGTGTGTGAAATTCTTATTCCTAAAATAGTTTGTCACCATTTTTGACCTTTGCTTATACCCCTTCATAAGAAGAAGGTGGGTACCTATTGGGGTTGCAATCCAACTTTTGTTCCATTTGCCACATTTTGGGCTAGGGTTATACATTAAGAAATGTTTTCAGCTTGCAAAGCCATCAATTTGTGATTATACCTCTTACTCTTTGTGATTAAAAAAAAAAAAACCCACATACTTCAAAGAAACTATCAAATTCTAGGATGGTGTGAAGCCATGCACTTTAACATGAATTCCATCCATTGAAATCAAATGTGAGAGCTAGTTGACCTTCTTGTTGGTAAGCAACCAATGTCATCATAACATGTATACAAAGTATGTGTTGAGCTAATGAAACTATTGAAATGCTAAAAACATGTAATAGGAGTAGGTAGTATGTTCACATCTTGGGTTCAACAAACCCATCTTGAAGCAATGAAACAAAATTTTAAATATGTAAAAAGGACTATGGATTATTGTCTCTAAGAGCAAGGAATATGAAGGTCTTGATGGATTCATTGACTCCAATTAGGCATGTGATAAAGAAACAAGACATTCAAAAATTGAGTACATCATTAAACTTGGAAATAATTATAACATGGTGCTCCAAGAAACAACCTATGTGATTGTGTTTTTTTTCCCATTGAAATAGATTCTTGTGCGCGTTCTGAAGGATAAAAGGTAATGTCTTGGTTGTGAAGTCTTCTTTTGGAATTAGGAATCATAGGTTGAAAACACATTTCTCTTTTATGTGGTAATCAAAATAACATTAATAAAGCTAGAAACATGGTCTTTCATGTTCAAATTGAACATATTGAAACACATTATCATTATATTCATGAAAATATATAAGTTAAAGAAATAAATTTAATTTTTATCCATTCAAAAACAAGTTGTTAAGATATTGACAAAACTTTTTGGTAGGATTAAATATAACAAGTTTAGAAAGAAACTTGGAATTCAAGGTTTGAACATTATCATGTAAAGGAAAATATAGATTGAAGAAATATTCACATTAGAAATTTTTTAATTCTCATTATTAATGATAAGTGTTTAGATTAGAACTCATGGCAATATGTTGGGGCTTTGGAAGGGCATGCTTATCGCTACAAGAAATATGTCCCTTGTTTGCCAAATGCTTTCATTGGATTTTGAGTGAATACACTAGTCCCACTAAATGAAATTTAATAGGGATTTAATGGATTCATTGGTCCACTAAACATGTACTAATGAAAGCACTCACATTTGTAGTCGTCCATGATGATGGAGAGTGACCTATATTATAAATATGATTGTAGTTAATTTTGTGTTAGCCTAGTAGTTAGTTGTTGATTAATATATTGATGGCTAATTTTTAAAATTCCAAACTTATAATATCTTTCAATGTATAGTTTATTTTGCATTCCTACTTACATTCCATGCTTAGTGAAAACATATCAAATGCATTGTTTATACATGGTTATCCAAATATGATAGGATTAAAAAATTGTACAACTTTCACATGAAATGTTCAAATTTCCTTGATAAACATTTTTGGATATGTTAACACAGATACGTGGGCATAATAAGCATAGGAAGATCTATATATGAAGATAAGATAATACCTCAAAAAAAAAGTGTATTGTCATCTCTTTTGTGTGATATCTACCTCCACCAACCAGACGATGAAGTAGATCAGATTAAGAAAGAGTTCTAAAAAATCAATTTGATGATGATGCATGTTCTTATTGATTTTATTCTAAAACATTATTGTAGGACTTTTCTTCCTTATATATATATATATATATATAAAGAATAGATTGCATTAGTTGTTGATATGTACAAACTTTTCTAATGGATGGCATTGTCAACCTTGTCTTGTTGAAGAAGGATAAGATTAAATCATATGGTTATCATAAACATATAACTACTTTCTTTAATTTATAAATGATTGATACAAAATTTTTAAAAAAATACATTTTGCATATAAAACAACAAAAATCGCATATTTCCCTCACACATGGCACATTATAAAACATGTTAAAATGATATGATTGAGTTATGCAACTATAATTATAATGTACTTGTAAGCATTGCATAGTCCACATGTACCCAATGGTGTTTGATCTAATTAAAATGGAAATTGAATTTAATCATATGAGACATACATATCTGTTGTTCAATTAAAATGATCCTAATTAGTCAGCTTGGAATATAAGTAACAAAATTTTATATTAAACATTATATTTCCAATGTAAGGGTTTGAAAACATGTATAATGTCTATAGTAGTGTTTGCGTCATCATGATTGTCCATGAAATGGGTCTTTTTCCTTTTATTTTTGTTCATAGATTATACAAATCCCCTAAAATGTAAAGAAAATACAAGTTGAAAAGATAATTTAAACAACTTTTTTTTTTCCTTGGAATGAATGTTAATTTTTAATCCTTTAAACTTAATTTGTCCTCAGCCTTCTACAAATATTTGCACCTTTATCCTACTTGATAGTTCATTGAAGGTGCATAATGTTTGCAAATGATGGCTAAAGGTTTTGCGTATAAGGTCATATGAGTAATTGAAATTATGTTTTCACACTTTTCACCTTAGTAAAAATAATGGTTTTCTTTATGGTTTTCTTTGCTTCATATACAACTATTTTTTCATGCCCTTTAAGGCCCTTATTAATTCTGGTAAACAACTAAATTTGCAAATGCCACAAAATATGATTTACCTATTTATAGGCCATTTAGGCATTGGTTTGATGATAGATTATGCACAAATTGGTCTAGTAGTTGTTGATACTTTATTAAGAGAATTTTTACAAAAAAATGCTAACAATTAGAAAAAAACCATAGAAAAGATTCCTAATATTGAATTTGTAAGAAAACCATGAATGCAAGCTAGCAATCCAAAACATACAAAAATAAGTTCCTAAAGCACAAGGGGGGGAAAAAAAAAATTTTGATAAAAGAAATTTGATAATTTAGATTAAGTAAAGTTATTGAATGAATTTATAAATACCTTGCATTGGGCAAAATGTTCAGATGTATTTGGAGGGCACCTTACAAAATTCATGGATGAATATCTCGGATCTTGCGATTACTCCTTAAGAGTGGGAGCAATGTTATGCCTACTTGTAAATGTAAGATCCCTCCCACTCTTGAAGGAGTATGAATAAGAACTCTTCCCACTCACACACCCGGTCATCTAGCTATGTTTAGTTTCATAATACTCTTCACCTGAGTACTTCAACTAAGTGCCTCTTGATGGGTTTGGGAATACAAGGTTAGGCAATGATCTCTCGAACTCATGGAACTTTCTGGCTCCCGGAACTTTCTAGCTCAGGGAACTTTGTGCTGAATGATTGGGGCTCACAAAGGGCCACCAAACAAACACTCATCATATCTTGGAATGATGCAAGCAGAAGCTTTCCCAAAGGCTGCTGAATCTTGCAGCTCCTCTAGACAACCTTGATGAAGTGTGAGGTACACATCCCTCAAGAAAGCCAACACATCCCTGAGCAAAGCAATTTCCTGGAGGAACCAGCAGCAAAAATAAAATCTACAGAAGGGATTCTTTAAAATCATTTGTAGGTAGATTTGGGTGGGGTAGCACCAGCTCCTTCTCTATATTGTCTTGAATGCTTTTGTACTAGCTGCAAGAGAAACTTAACATGTATTTGGTTAAAAGTGTCTTCTAGGTCAAGCAGGACACTAAACACCACCCCATATGAACTTTGCAGGTTACTGTATTGCCATTATAGAATACAAGAGAGAAAGGTAGATAGGTGTACATATAGTTAAAAGTCCCCTCTAGGTTGACTGTATGCAGTTGACAAATACAGGAGACGAAGGTAAGAACATCTCCACCCCCACACACCAGCAAACACCCCTTTTCATTAAATCTTGCAGGAGGATAGCACAAATCCTGCTGCTGGTCGCTGGTCCATTTTGCAGTGGTCACTTTAACCCCTTTAAAAGCTTTTTTCTACTATGGATTTGGACAGTGACCATTACTCGTCCAGATGTAAAGACATAAAAGGTCTTTTAGTGTGTGAAGGGACTTTTATGACGTTTGTGGGTGGGGATCATTAAATGATATGCTATTGTAAAATAAAGGAGTTGTTTACAGTTTTCGGGGTGGAGATGCTCTAAGTGGGTGCATATATAATTAAGTACCATCTAAGTAGAATGTAATGCAGTTGTGAAAGTAGGTACATAAAAGTAGATCCATATGGTTAATGTCCCACAAAGGTGTACTGTATGCAGTTGTGAAATGCAGTAGAGCTAATGGTACAGGTACATATGCAAAGTACCTGACCCTGCACAAATATTTCTCACATCCAAGTTTTAGTTTAGGGTACTAACCTTTTTTTCCAACCCCACCAATATAACTGAAACTGGGACTGCAAAAGGTGTGGAGACTACTAATAGCAACCCACTTGGACCAATCAAACTATCTAGCCAATCAGAAACAGGGAGCAGTCAATCAATACTATTGGATTGTGTTTATTAGATTGTTCCAAGACTCCACCAGGGCTCTGAACTGAAAGGTTTAAAAAAATTTCAGGGTCCCAGCAGTCTTCCAGTAGTAGTAGATTCACTGGATTTGACTGATGAACCTCATCCAAGATTTCCAGTGCAGGGTCACATCCTGAGCATTGGTGGAGATGCTCTAAAGTCCTAGAGAGGTGCATTGTAGACAGTTGGGAAACACAAGGAGTTTTCATACAACTCCCTGTCTGCATTGTGAGGAAGCTCTCAGTAATCCTTGTTAGAAATCCCTCTCACAACTAATGTCAATCCGACTTCCCCTTTGACATTGGTTCACAGTACACCCTTGCAGATGGCATAATTGAACTTTCTTTCTCTACAAGACTCCCTGGGAAATTTGTTGCAAAACTCCATGTTGCACGATTCCCTGTTAGGTTTTTGGTCTCTTCTTGGAGTCATCCAAGAGCTAGCTCTTTGTGAGAATAGTATGTACATATGGTTCTCATAGAGGTAGGGGCACTGGGTACTGTATGCAGTTGTGAAATAAAAAGAGAGAATGTAAGGTACAGATATATATGGGGCAGAATGGTAGAACTGGTTAATCTTTTAGGTAGCTTACCAGTGTTTAAACTCCCATAGATCAGGTAGAGTCTATGCAGTTGAAAAAAATTAATACACTAGAGAAAGGCATAATAAGCAAGTTAAGTAGCCATGGTTAAAGTCCTATACCATGATCCTTTATGATCAGATTTAAGCCTGGTGGGTAGAGTAGCTGTTGAAGTTTTGTAGGCTGCTAGTATTTGAATGAATGCTTTTTCATGGCAGGCAGCAGAGGGAGGTCCAGGGTGAACTAGCACCCATGTTGGTACCTTCACCTCATTGATTTGGGTCGAACATCAGCCCTGATGATTCCTGGTGTGAAGCAGACCTAAGGCCAAAAATGGAACCAACTAGGCTAGTCATTTTTATTTTGTACACTGGCTAGTTGCTCATCTGGCTACACTGCTCAGACTGCATCTAGCCTAGCTAACTAAATTTTTGGTTTGAGTTGGAGCCTATTGGGTGCTTTAAATTATTTCATGGAGTGGTCAAGATGGGCAGTTGCCACTTGCAAATTGGCCACAGACTGACTACAACATTACAAATGGCTGCCAGGGTAATGTATTTGGCGACATGGTGGCTGACAGAGTAGTCTATATGACTATGGAGTGATTTCAAAGGGAGTAGATTTGAGCCAAAACAAGAGGCCACCAGAAGCAAGAATGCAAGTTTGCAGCTTACAAGTTACAAGTTACAAACCAACTCATATACAATGATTAAAATTCTTGCATCAGGTTTAATGTAATCTCCCAAGTCACAAATGTGTTTCAAAATCGAGACTCAAGAACCCCAGTCTCCAAATTCCAATCCAATTAGAATTTGTGTCCTTTATTATTTTTTTTAAAGGAAATTTTTTTAAGTTGTACAAAATGATCACTATAATCAGCATCCTTCCTAGAAAGTTGCCACATGGTTGTTGGAACAACTTTTACTCTCAAAACTCCTTTTAAAGTTTTGCAAAGAAAATAATCCAAAAAGTGCAGAATAAGATGATTGAATTAAAAAAGCTACAATACACAGTGACTGAATTTTGAAAGACTTGAAAGTTGCAAGACCTTTGTAAAAATCAATGTGAGTCCCCCATTAGTGTGATGAGTAGAAAGGATTTTGGCACATGTATTCCTCAAAGAGGAGCAACAATGGAAAGTTGGTTTAGGGTTTGAGCTGTGATATGTGACAATTTACTTACAACACAAAACAAAGTTCCTTTCTTTTCAAAGAATAAATTCATTGGCAAAAGCCTAAGTCTATCTCACATCTAGTTTTCACATACAATTTCATGAAGGATGGGATCAACAATATGATCTTGCTTCAATACATTTGGCAAAATATTTTAAGGCAAATAACTAAAATGATGGATGGAATATAGCCACTATATTATTAGGCAATCACACATAATTTGACAAATATCTCAATTCAAAATTGATCAACATTCACACGAGACAATGGTATGAATATTAATGAGATGGTAAAATGGCAAAAGGTCTGAATTCACCTTTGGGAAAAACAACTTGGAATTGTTGGATTTCATAGTCAATGATTTGTAGTATCATTTTCAAACTTGGTTTGAAACTTAAGATCCTCGCAGGGATGTGAAACCCCACCCTCCAAAAGGTGTTGCTCAATTTGCAATCATAGCTAATTAAAAAAAACCCATACTTTTAAGTTTACAATAAAAATAGAGGTAAAAGAAAGACCTATTTTGATGTTTATTTTTATTATTTTTTTGGTTTCAGCAATGCTCATGTAAGTTGCTATTCATTACATCATCTCACATATGTGTCCTCTACTTATTATTTTGGAACAACAAAAAAATCATAATTTACAAATCTCCTTGCAAGTTGGACCCCCCTCCATGCATACCAAATTTATAATTGAAGACAATAAATTAAAAAAATTGAAGCAAATATAAACTCAAGCAAAATATCAAACTTGGGTGATTTATATATTTGCAAAAGCCACATCAAAATTATGGCACATTCGTATTTGTGATTCATCATCCAAATTTGAAATCCAAAAAACCTGCAATTTTAATTAACTTGATGTTAGGACTTCACTACACATCCACATAATAACAGAAGTTGCTTTGCCACTTGGTGATGACTTATTTTACAACATAAAAAAATGTTGATTATAAAGTTGGTGCATAGATCCAAACGTTTGTTCAACTAGTTTTGCAACTTGATTTTCATGAAATCAATAGTATTGAAAGTCAATTAATCTTCAATAGAACCAAGGACTTAGATAACAAATCCCAACCACTTTAATGTATTTTAAAAACTTATAGTTGAGGATAGTGGATGTAGAAACTTTGTACTAAAGCCAAGGTTTAAATCATTATTCTCTTACAAAATTAGTTCAAAATTATGAACCATGGTCATTTTGACAAAATTTGTTTGCAAATCAAGAACATGCGTTAATAACAAATAATCACAAAATTGTCACAATCAACCACATTGTGAGGGGGATAAAAAAGTTACTTCAACATTCTTAAGTGAATGTGAAAACTTTTCTTTGCTTTTACTAGATTTTAACCCAAAAATTGTGGATAAATAACACCCAAGGGAATCATAAACTAATGTTTTCAGAAGTGACATTCAAGCTTTGAAACAAGGTTCCAAGTTGCCCCTCACATCCCTCTTTCATCTTGTTGATAGCCTAATTAAAAATAATTTTGATGATAGGTTGTAAATCTCCAATGCCGTTGAACAATAGATTAATAAACAAGGTATTGGTGTCCAACAAAAAGAAACATGAAATACACATCATCCTTTCCACCATTTAGGTTAAAAAACCAATTCATTTGTTAAGGCCTCAATATAATTAAAATTATTAAAGAAAAAATATTCAAATTTGACATATGGATCGCAATAAAGTTTGTAGAGCTTTTCCTATGTGAGTTTAATTGAATGAATGAAATCATAAACAAACATAGAATAGCCCAATAATGAATTCAATGTCACATAAATCATTCAAAGTTTTCAATGCAACTTCATTTATTTCACTTTTATAGTGCATTTTGACAATGAAGGTGTGGAATTTGGGATATACCTATTTCACCAAAGAAAGATAGAAATCCACCTTGTTTTGACATTTCTAAAAAACTTGCTGCTTATAGTGTTCAATATTCATAAACTTGAAATTTCATGATTTTTTTTGGGTTATGAACAAAAAGAAATGTAAACTTAGCGAAACACCTTTTAGTTGATGCACTAGATCCAATTTTAATATATTTAACAACCTCCAAATTAACTTTGTTAATAAAACAATTAACTTCGTAAAAAAGGGTTTAAAGTTTTCCTTGAACTATAATGTCACCTTGGTTTGGTTCCCTTGGAAAACATTGTTCCCACTGCAATCCATATTCACCAATTTCACCCAATTCTTTCAACATTAAACCACCAAATTCACGTGAACATTTTAATGTAGAAAAAAATGTTGTTAGATGTGCCAAAAACATCAATTATTTCTACACAAAGGAGGATTGAGATGATTGATTATGAAAACAATAATAATCATGAACAAGGAGGAAGAGCACATCAAATTGCACAAATTTGCATTTTTGTTTATTGGGCACATAACTATAAGCTTATAAGAACAAAAGGTTAATCATGAGTGGTGTATGTGTGTTCATTTTTGGCATGCTTTGAATCTTTGTTGTAATAGTAAAAATTTACATAAACTCTAAGCATTGATACTTGGGTGGGTTGTTATTAGACAAAACAACAAAAGATGGTGGTTATGAAAAAGAAGGATGATCCTCACTTTGATGAGGCTAGGAAAAAAGGAAAAAAAACTTGAATTTGAAAATTTTCAACATTTCTAGAAAGGCCATGGAATTTAGATGATGGAAGTATGTATGACTTGGTTATATATTATAACAAATAAGAAAGTAAAATGATAACATTACAACATCCAAGAGACTACAAGGGAAACCTTAAACCTATTGCAAAAAGCTTGTAACAAAACAAAAACCTTAATGTTTAGCATGTGAAAATTGGAAACTCTTATTGGAGCTTGTTTAGACAACGGTTGATTTGAGGTGTGTTGTAGCTTGTGAAACCAAATCCTAGAAATCAAAAGTATAATCCCCAAATCGTTCAACTCAAGAAGATTACCCATTGCCTAGTGCCTAAGTGCACATTGTGGTTGCCCTAAACTTGAGTGCATAATGCACACTAACAATGGACACACATTACAATTGCTTTAAACCTAAGTGCACATCACCAATGGATTCTTAACTATTGACAATTTGATACATCCTTCCTCGGTGTTCATTCTTAAATCTCGACTCTTAAATGACAAGCCATCAAACATTTGCATAATGCAAATTGGGCAACAAAAAAGACAAAAAAAACAAGTCTCAAAGCTTGAGTTACAAAGAAAGTTGAAAAGGCTTGTGGAGTTTAAAGATTGAAATACTCCTAAGTTTGGAGTTGTAGAATCCTTGTAATGTAACTAGCGATGGTTAGGTTTAGGGTTTCAAGATGGTGTGTTGCCACTTGGTAGCATTAGGTTTAGGTGAATTGTAGCGGATCATGACCTTGGTTTTACAATGGGGGTGTCATGGGTTCAATTTGATACTTGCCTTTTGGCGATTTGTTGGAGGAAAAAAATGAAATTGAGTACCAACATTGTGTTGGTTCACCCAATGTCGCAGTAGGGGGCTCCAACGACTCTTTTAGTAGTGAATTTTCTTCAAATTTTGACCTGAAAAATATGATTTTGAACTATTCAAAGATTTTCAAAGGACAAAAATGGCCCAAACTTGCCAGATTTTGAAGACGAATTTTTTGTTCTTCAAATCGCCAGAATTTTAAGATAATTTCCAGCAGGTAGCAAAGAATATAAAAAAAGGTTCTGTTTTTCCTTCCTACTTCCGATATCTAATATGCAAATAACAATTTTGGCTAAATGATTTTCTGTATGATAGTAGCCACTTTGACCACATGATGAAAACCTCAAAAGAAACCCTGAAGAGAGAGAGAGAGGCCTTGAAGTAGATAACCGAACCAAAGAGTGTCGGTACTAGTTAGTGGCGTGCAAGCTGATGAGTACTGTGAAGCAGCTTGTAATGAATTCAGCCCCTCCCCCCGCGCATTCATTTGGGTACTCTCCAACTTCATTCACTCCAACCACATCAGCAGTACCACCAGCATCGGCTATAATAACAATTAAATCACAGCAACTGTTGCAGGTACTCTGTTGCACACTCTACCTTTGCACATGCTGCGTCAATACCACCACCAGTTGCGCTACCAACCCTAGCCTAGCCTAGCCTAGCCTAGCTAGGACGTAGTAATGAACTCAGTACTTGTGCAGCAGCTGTGACCATCAATCCATCCATCCATATATCCATGGAGCCATGGATCCATTCATCTATCCATCCATGGATCCATTCATCCATCCATTCATCCATCCATATATCCATGGATCCATCCATCCATCCATCTATTCATCCATGGATCCATTCATCTATTCATCCATGGATCCATGGATCCATCCATCTATTCATCCATGGATCCATCCATCGTCTGGAGTCCTTCTCTACTCTCCAGTCTCTGATCTGATTGTCACCCATGCCTCATCCACCACAACTTTTGTTCTGTTTTTTTTGACTGTTGCAGTTTCCAGCTTTGGAGCGCTAGCCAGGCGGCAGGTGGTAGCTATCATGAGCTTTTGTAACAGCAGCTGCTGATTAGGAGGGAGGAGCTGCTGCTGCTGCTGCTCTTAAGCCCCATGAGAGTGGATTAATATTTTTTCTGTTTTGAGTTCTTTACCGACAGCCCTTTTCATGCACATGATAATAATGCTCTTGTTGCTGTTGCTGCTGCTCCAAACTTGTGTCAAGTCTGTCTGCAGCACACTAACTAGCTAGCTAGCTGATCTGCTAGATGAAGAAATTTAGATCTAGTGTGCTCAATATACATATATATTGTGTCTATCGATCCTCAGATGTAACTGTTGGAGTTATAACTTGATCAGTAGAAGTCTCTACTCAGATCTGTACCAGCTAGAAGGGAGCTCTCATGTTGTTGTTGCAAGATGGGTGCCCGTTTCTAATTCTTAGTTTTACAGAAATGATGATGGGGACGAGGACTACTAACTTCAGCAGTTTTTGGTTTTTTTTTTCACCCCCTAAATGTCTCGACTGATCATCTCTGACGAGCTGCTCTATGTGTTGCAGCAACGGCCGTTTTGGATCAAGAAAGCTGAAACTTGGTCACGAAGAGGTGCAGATGGCGGTGATCTGCAATATGGATACTAGTATTAATTACAACGTCATGCTCATGTTGTAGATCTAGTAGAGTACTTGGCCATGGTCGATGGCGGGATATCCAGCGGCTTGTTAATATATAACTGGCGCTGTTGCACAAAAAATCTGTACTCGTGATATTTGTTCATTCTTCTTCGACTTCGCGGATTCATTCGAGTGTCGACAGTGCGTGATCGGGGAAAGAAATATATATCGTGGAGAGTATAATATATGATCATGAGCTTCCCGGGTCGAACAGGCGCTGCTCGGGGTGCTGGAAACGTCGTGGGAGTCATGCTTGTTGCACTTATAGTGACGTTGCTGGCGGCTGGTACTAGGGCGTCGTTGAGGAGTGCAGCAGTTGTGAGTTCACTAGATCAGGAAGCAGCAGTTCGTGATGCAGTGCTGCTGCTGCAGCAGCAACAGAAGCTTCTGCCACAGCCAAATTGCAGCGCTCCAAATCCCAAGCTACTGGATGATCGGAAATGCGGACCTGATTGCTGGACTGCTTATATAAATCCCTCAGAGATGTTCGCTTCTTGTGGTGATTATTCCAAGAACAACAGCGAGACCCCAAGTCCCGCTTGCTGCGCAGGGGTACTGAACGCGTCCACATACTTCGCGCCCCGATGCTTTTGCCGCTACATTTTCATGCCTCCACCCCATATGGGCATCATCCCTGCGCGTCGCCTCGCTCTGCCTGAACTCTGCAATGTCACCAAGTTTTGTGATATCTGCTCCAACCTTAAACCTGCCTGTGGTTCATCTCCAGGTAGGTTTTTGCACTCTCCTTTTGGGGTTTCGGTTTGGGCTTTTGGTTTTGGTTTTTCTTCCTCTCTTTTTTTAGGTTTTTGTTTAGCCACACATGAGTACCAATGCGGAGTTTTCCTCCTATTCACTGCTCATGGCCTTGTGATAGAAACTCAATACTGACCTCCTACACCCACTACTGCTGGAAGCTGAAGAAGTCAGTACATGGATGTTATGGTGGGTGATCAATACCATACATGTTGTGCTATTGAATGTCCTTCAACATACATTCAATGGCCATCAAACTAGT
>Ga0116229_10007566_pt1 | contig 17142 bp, 23 predicted proteins | sample S1TSphgellanicum_3_FD_87313 | JGI IMG/M metagenome (GOLD analysis project Ga0116229, IMG submission 87313) | Host-associated microbial communities from peat moss isolated from Minnesota, USA - S1T2_Fc - Sphagnum magellanicum MG | ecosystem: Host-associated > Plants > Peat moss > Unclassified... | reverse complement strand
GAATCTTCACCCTGTTGGAGAAGTGAAACATAGCTTGGTGCAAAATATGACCTTTACATTCATGACCCAAAAAAATTCCTTAAAAGAAACAACAAATAGGACAACCAACATTATGATCAAGAAAAAAAAATTCTGAATCTAATAGAATCATGCCAAGGATTTCTGACTGAAAAATCTGCATGGCTATGCATATAGCCTACTTGTATCACCATCTCTCCCTGGAATCTATACATATGCATTATGGATATGGGTCACAATGCAGACAACTCAGGAGCATTTGGAGGTAAGGGGAGGAGATTCAACTTCAAGGCCATTTCATAAAGGGCTATGGCAGCCAGGGCCTTAGCATCAGGGCTGGAGCGCCACAGTGTGTTGTATGGAACCACATGAACCTTAATTAGCTCACCATGGTCCCTAAGCCCTGTCTCTTGACCTTGTAATGAACTAATCACCTGTAAATGCAGCCCGAAAAAAACTGAGACATTGAAGAAAACTTGCTGCTCTCTATTTACCCACTACAGTAAAGAGATTGCAGTGACTTCATGATGAGAAAGAGCCAAGTTTACAACATTTGCAAATGTGAAGACTGATGGCAGGAAACATTCGTAGTTTAACTGATTCAAAAACTTCTGCTAAAAGGGTGTCAGCTGAACTGGTGATTCAAACAGCAAGCCTTCTTGAGATGCTTTTGTAGTTATGTCAAGAATCATGAAAGACTGAAGAGAAGATGGCAATTATATACCTCATTGATCACTACCTAATTGGTCCAGACAAAGGTGCAACCCATTGAAGTGGACAGAATAGTGTAAATTCTATGCATACGCAAGCTGAAGATGTCCCAATTCTCACATCAAAACAACTGAAAGTTCAGGTTTTCATGAAAAGGGACAAAGTCAGGCCTCACCTCTTGCTTCACATAGCCACGGTACAACAGTAGAGTTATTTCTTCATCACTTCCACCCTGTTCCAACCCAACCAACTTTCAAGTTCAAAAGCCAGACAACACTGGCTTGTGTGGAGACACTTACAAAACATGCCATTAAGAACAAAGTTTAAGTATGGGGATATACCGGTGAGGGAAACATTCTGCAACCAGTGGACTCATCCAAAAGAGCTGTGAGATCAACAAGCTCTGAGGTTTTAATGTGAATGCCTGTCTCTTCCTCCACCTGGCAAGCATCCCATGCACACCAGTTCAAGCTCTTGCATCATCAACCTTGCCGCCAAGCCATACCCTGCTCAAACACATCAAAAGATGAAACAGATCATATGCAATATGAGATCAAAATCTCTGACAGAAGAATAGAACACTGTACCTCACGGGCTGCTGTTCCAACAAAGTCACCATCATCATCATCTAGCATGCCAGCTGGCAGTTCAAGGATTGTGCGCCCTACAGGAACCCGTGCCTGATAAATCAGAAGTGGCAATACATTAGATCAAAATATTAGTACATGGAAAACAGGTGGTTACAATCTTGCTGAAAGAGATACTAAACAAACAACATGACCTAATACAAATCAACCTATTTGAATATCCATCATTCCATATCTCCAAAATTTCTAAAAGAAATCTTCTTCTTGTGGGAGATGCTGGTTTTAAGTGCTTTTGCCTCTTTCAGGAAGCCACTGAGGCATAGCCACCCAACCATGAGACAGAAATTATACCTGCTCAGTGAGAACTGCATACTTTTGGCCTTCACACTCCAAGAGCATCAAAATAGCAACTGCCCCACCTCTTGCAAACACTATCCCTGGAAGCTGGGCCCATGTCAAAACATTTGAGAGACAGCATGACCTGTGAAACTGATTCAAAGTCACTAATGGCTATCAAACCAATCTCCCATGCAGTGAGAATACCTTGGCACCTGTCAGATCATCAAACACCTCTGCTTTGAATTTCACAAATCCCACACGCTGCCCAAACATGTCCACACTCTGATCCAAGAAAAACATGGCCACAAGACACATTATTATTGACAAATGGCATAGTTGTGGATCCAGGATGTCAACAATCACCCTTAATCATACAAGGATCTCATAGCCAAGCATCACACCACATCTCAACATCACTCACTGCAGGTTTTAGTGGATCATTTACAAGCATATCAAACAAGCTGAAATAGTAAAGCAGGATTGTACAGATTCTTCTTGCAAACAACCAGTTCTGCAGAATAAGTTTACTGACAATTTTGGGTCCAATACTTTCACCCTCAATTCAGAATTTTTCTTGACTCAAACTGATATTGACAAAACATTACAGACAATGCTGTGACAGAAAGTGATGTCAACAGTGCCTACAACAGGGAAGAATGGCATGACAAAGTGAAGAGAAACACCTGGATAACAACATGACGAAGAGAGCAACGGGCACCACCACTGCCACCCAAAGTTAGTATTCCTTTGGGCCCCTTCATATTCTCCAGCCATCTTTGGAAGGGAACTGATTCTATTGCTTTCCTGTCATCAAGGTTCCAGCAGTTCACACTCTGTTAATAATCACCAACATATGGCAACAGACTTGAGGGTCCTGAACAAAGGTCCTCTCTGGTAGCTCATGCAAATCAATGTTTCCAATGATGATCACCCAATATCACAAGCTTGTTATTGACAGAGGCTACAACACCATGAGCAAGCAAAGACTAATAATACAATTCTTAAGGATCAGAATAACAGAAGAGAAGAGCAGGAAAACACATGCCTAAGATCTGTGTCTGACACCCCAGATTCTGCAACAACTTCAAAGCTCCCCCCATTGATACTCAAGGAGAGAGGTGGCCCCATCGCATCACCACCTCTAACAACAGCTTTCTGCATCCCTTCACCAGCCATAGATGACATCTGTGCTTGTGCACCCCAGAAACCTTTAATGCTTTCTGGGAGTTTGCAATCAGTAGTGCTCCAAGTTATTCTTCTGTTGAGTGATTGTAATGGTGCACTGTGGAAATTCTTCACAGGAGGGCTTCTGGCATTTCTTTTCAGTGCCACCAAGAGCAACACACTTCCCAGCTCCTTCTGCTACTCCATAGAACATGAATCAGAGAAAACACACTGAAAAAAATCCTTCCTCTCTGCACTGAACACAACTTCAGGGAAACACAAAGTTTAAGAAGATGATTTCATGTGGCCCATGTTGCAGCCTGCTCTTGGAGCTGCTCTAACCCCGGAAAAGTTTAGATAGAAATCCAATAACAAAACTTCATCACAAATGATCTAAAGACAAAATCCAATACTGCAGCAAGCGATCACTGATGTCACATGCATGTCCAAAACATGAGTTTGAACATCTAGTTCTTGCTCAGACTTGAGGGTTGTCAAGAATCAGTTCTTCAGAATGACTGCTTTGTCATGACATAGAGAGAGAAGATGACTGCTTCAACACTTTGCTTGCTGAGATTTGTGAACTTTGGTCAAGAACGAGAAGAAATCATTACCAGGAGATGATCATCATCAAACTCCACATCCTTGTTGTCTCCACGAAAGGCACAAAGAGCGTACCAAAAGTTTCTGAGATAGAGAGAGAGTGTGGAGTTTGAAACAACGGCTTTGAACCAGGACCTTCCGGTAACAACCTCTGAAACTTGGAGTGAAATCAGATAGAGAAAAGGTATTATATTCTGCAAACGAGAGCAAGAGAGGAGAGAGAGTTCGAGTTCGGATCTTACCAGAATCAAAGGTGATAATGAAGAAGACGACAAACCTCGCATTTCCAAAGTCTCTCTTCCGCTAAGGAGCTTTCGCTTCAATGTTGCTGCCTTCACAAACTATAACAAAATCCACCGAAAATTCCACCAACTACTCCACCAGCAATGGCGTCATGGCATGGCAGCATAAAAGCTTTTCCTTTCCAAAAGCTTCCCAAAACGACGTGTGGAGATCAAGCACATGCACGTTTCCACTCTTCCGATGATCGGTTGCAGACAATCACAGCAGACCATCCGCTGTCGCGTGGTGAAGACTGGAGAGTCCTCAAGATGGAAAAGGTTTTGCGGTTTTTCAGAGAACAGGATGATGATGACGACGACAACGAACAGGGGACTGACTGGTTGCAACGTCACTAATCTTCTTCGGTTCCTGGAGAAACCGATCCACGAGCCTCTTCTTCTGTAGCAACAGCAAGGAGGAGACCTAAACTGACGAACAAAAGGAACGAGAAGATCGATCGTACTCTGATTGTTTTTGTCTCCAATAGAGACGCTCTTTTTCTCTCTGTCTCCCCATGTGCATAGCCTACATTCAAGATCTGATAAGTGATAATTCAGAGAAATCGCATGTAGCAAACCTTAGAGCAAGCTGTTTTGTCTGAGCAAATTGAACAGTTTTTTATCTGCGCTTCATTTTTGTGTGATTTGAATTGTTGGCTACACTTTCAACAGACCTTCAAGTCGCGCTCTAATCCAGGAACGTGTCTGCATCTTTTTTGTGTTCGTGATCCTGTAGACGAATGATCTTGGGGAACTGGTGGGAGTTCAGGGACTTGAAGGCAAACGAATCCTACCCACCCAAAACAGCAAACATCACCTTGAGCTTTCTGTTTTGGGGGGATAGGAGTTGTACGAGTCCTTGAGCTTGCCAACATTGCTCAGCTCCAATGCCTGGCATTGCAAACCCCTAGAAACACAATTGGCAGCAAATAGAACAGGGGGAAATGGTACCAATCAAGCAATGCTTACTAATGGCAAGCACCTTCTTGGTTCAGTATCAGAGAATTTTTCTTAAGGATCATTTTTGTCTTGATCAAAGCACCCAGGAACAACTCAGGGTTTCTGGCACTGTAACCCTAGAATCCGGAATTTCAAAGTTCAACAAGCATCTGCTGAGAATGCAAAAGCAGACCATCATATCACAGATTACATGCGCTAATGAAGACAAAGTGAAGGTGCAATGTTGCAGGACTAATTAGACTAAACAACTTGATGCACCCAAGTACCAATGATGACCTCAAGAAGCTCACTGATGAACTTCTTGGAACTCAAGATCATCATCATCATCCTTTGGACAATCAACAACCCATGGTTGCTTGATTCTCCAAGAAAGATGGTAAAAGGATACATCAACCGAACAACACTTCGAATCCCGTTTTAGCATTTTAGGTTCAAAATCCCCCGATCCAAAGAGGAGCTCAAAACTAAATGTGTATCTTCATTTGTCTCCCCTTTAAATAACATTCAGCTGGGTGATGATACAAGAGCAACTGACACACCCAACACAAGATCATCTAAAAGCTCAAAAGATGCACAGATGACTCCCAGATGTGTCCAGATCAAAAGAATGATATAAAAGGCTCCTTGAGCTAACAGTGTTCTACACCTTGTCATGAATTAAAAACTAGTGCCGCAAATAAGCCATAAGAACTAGCTGTAACACACTCACAGCTTGCAAATATAAATAATAAATCATTTTAAGGAATGTCAGTGCTGCATCCAGACAGGATCCAGTGGGACACCCACTCCACAAGGAACAACTGTTGCTGGAGAAATCAGCAAGAATATGGCTGTTCAGGGCTCAAGTACATGCGGAACATCATTCATACAAGAACTGGGAAGAGCTCCTTTCCACGTTTGAAAGCTTGCAAGTCATTAATTACTGTAACATCTCCATCCTCTGTGCTTTCATTATCCTTTCTGTTATTTCTTTCAGCTTGGGCATTACACCCCCAGATATGGATACTAAGCTTCCGTCGAACTGCAGAACTACTGTCTAGAAAGCGGCTGAACCATTCAGAGACCTCACTCTTGCTGATTGTTAGCAACTCAGAAGCTTCCAGCTTTCTTGCATCAAACAAATACCTGTAACAAAGTCATGTTTGACATCAGATACAGTACACACATAAGTATGCAAGGATGTACACATCCCTGTAGGAGTCATCTATCACAATTCATCAAATGAGAAGAAAATTCAAATTTCAGCCCACAAAAGACATTTCTATTACTCTTGGCAGAGATGTGCTTCATACCTTTGATCCCAAATTTGCTCCCAGTGCCTGTCAGTCTCATCAAGCAAAGAATGGTCCCTTTCCAGCTTCTGCTCCACAAGTGCTGTCTTGTAGCTGGTAAATTCCTCATCTGTCATCTCCTTCTGCAGCACATGAGAGCACACAATGAGGATCATATTTTGCAAATTGGTGAGATGAAGCAAAATGGATTTTGTGGTGCTTCTGATGTAATCTACACCAAGAAAAAACTAGAACAGAAAACAGGACCTTTGAAGGAAGGTGGATGCTCACCAACACTTGGGAAAGGCTTGCTATGAAGGTGTTGATGCGGTGTTCCAGGAAAGGAGGAGTGTACTTTGCAGACTGCACTCGAAAGCAGAAACCCAGCACCCGATATGTGACTCGCACACCACAGTCCACTCGATATCCAAGCTGCTCCTTAGTTCTGTATTGTCAGCCCAGAAAGCTTTAGCCACATACTTGAGTGATCATATCAGTCTATGATTTTAAGGTATAAGAGGCCACAAACACAGAAACCCACTCCTTCAAACTGAGTTTGGGGATTCTACATGAGCTCCATTGGTGAGGAAAAAAATACATCTGGAAAAAACCCTCATTTCTAGTATTTTGAAAAAGTATATCTTTCCAGAAGCTAACTGACAATGGAGGAGAAAAGAGACCTGAGTTGGTTGAAACAGGGTTCATAGATCATCTGCTCAAAGAGATCAATGATCCCTCGAGTTCGGATGGAGTCCCTTCCCAGATCTTGCTCCCCTTGAAAATACATCTGTCATCCACATGGACCACATTAGCAGGAGCTGGTGAAAAAGGTGAATCACCTACAAAAGCTTGACCAAGGATTGTCCAGAAATTGAAATACAGCCTACAAGTTCCAGAGGTAAATACCTCCACGACTGAGTTCTCCTCGGACTCATTTTTGACATTTGCACTGTGCAACAGTGAGCTGCCAAGTGGAAGTTTGACAATCCGCTCTTGTGGCCTCAACTCAGGTGGTAGGACATTCTTCACCAAAGTTTGCTTGAAAATATTGGCAATTTTAAGTGCCTCTTCCTCATCCAAGTTCCCATGGCACAGAGCTTCAATATATGTCTGCAAATTCCCAGCAGTACATTACCAAATAAAAATTGCTGAAGCAAGGGGAGCGAGACAAAAAACCAAACTCCAAGATGATGATTGGAACAGAAAACAGGTTAAATTGGCAGAGTTGAAATTACCTGATTGAAAAGCTGGGGAATGAAGTCTGTCACATCCTTGACAGTGAGGGAGAGGAGACAAGCAAGCTTGTCATCAGCATGCCAAAACCTTTCCTTCAATGCTTGCAATCTCAGGTAAGCTGAATGCTTCAGAGGCTTCATGTTGGCATTTCGATAAGCACGTTCTATATCCTCTTTGATTACCTGCATTGACCAAAGTATATAATTTCTGTTCCAAGACTCTCCAAAGACAAACATAGGTTTTGAGTACAGGCAGTCAACAGACAGGCACACCAGAGAGCATTATGTGTGGAGATGGAAACTGGCGGACCTGAAATCGGTCCTCTCTGGGAACAAGTGATGTAAGGAGCTCAGCAATTTTGTGTGCAAGAACTGGCAGCTTCTCATTAAAGCCAAACAGTTTGAGGTCAATTTTGTCTCCAGTAACTGCTAATGATGATTCCAGCTTTGCAACATTGGCCTGCACAAAGACAGTTCCCAGCATGAGCGTATGCAATGTCCAACTTGTTCAACTTAATTGCTGAATTTTAAAGATAATGCATCCAATGACACTGGCAACGTATGATGTCAAAGTAAGCTTAGTTTCCAAGCCTACAAGTACATCCTGGTGATATAGACATTCATACCAGGTAAATAGTCTCATTGAGTTCGTGTTCCAGTAATTTCATATAGATGTCTGTTAAAACAACTGCCTTAATGCTCTCCCCTGCTGCTCGACACATCACGGAGAAATAGGTGTTGGCACGAGGAGTTTTGAAGGTCTGATCAAGCTTGTACCAAACCTTCAGTGCAGGGTCATCTAAAACAACCCTTGGGATGCTAAGATCCTCAGATACAACACTCTTCCCGGTACGGATTGTAAAATCATGAGGAATGAAGGCATTAACCACAGGAATGGTTAAGGCAGGATCCACATGTGAAGGATTCTCCCACTGTTGAAGTAAATCTGCAGGCAGGATCTCAATTGTATATGGAACCTGGAACCAAGGTTCAACTTCCACTCCTGAAATTTATGGCAACCATTCCCAAATCCTAGGTTAGAAAGGGGATATACAGCTTGGGTAAATATTTGCGCAAGTTACAAGACAAGTAACAAACTGTGTTCTACAGTAAAGACATTGAGGGAAAAAGGCCTCAGGTTTCAGTTACTCTTATTACAATATGTTCACAACAATGTCAACCTAAAGACATTGAAAACAGACATGGAAATCTCCAGAGTGTAACAAGACAGTCTACAGGAGTGTACCAGGGGCATTTCTGTTGAAGCTCTTTGTAACAATGTCAAGGCGCATGTTGGATGGGTTGACTCGTTTTAGCAGATCAGCTACAAGTTCTGGATCCCATTGATCAAATGAGTAGTCCCCATAGATGATGTTCTCCTCCGAGTATAAGTGCATGTTGGCTACCACAGACATACCACATTTTGCAAGTCAGTCAGAGACCAACTTGACAGATATCTCAATACTCAAAACACACGATAGCAAGAAAGGAGGAAGTGAAAGAGAGCATACAGGCAAGACGGACAACATAATTATCTGCAGATTCTTCCTCTGCAAACCGAAACTCCATCATGGCCATTGATTGGAGTTCCTTGAACACCCACTCTTGAGGCCCAATCAAACGCAGCATTTTCACATACTGGTAGAGAAGCCCAACAACATCTAAAACCTGGCCACATCCAAGTGGTGTCAAAAGCACTGTAATTTATGACAAACAAAATGTTCAAATCATCAAAACCAGATACATACAGGAAATCATTCAGGAAAGGAGATCATAATAAGTAAAAATTTTCTCCAGCAACAGAATACATGTACATACATGTTCAAGCCCAGAATCAGTGAGACTTATGTTGACAGTAAACATGTAACCAGCACTGCTACGATCATAGCCTCCATCTCCAACTCCAGCTGACAAGCCTGTTGCCAACCCTTTTGCCTTCAGCAGTGATAGCAAGCTTCCAGCACCCTCTGTGGAGGAACAGATAGTCACATGTTAGACGGCAAAGAGATTTACATCATGTTGTCCCACATATTAAACTCAATAAAGCAGGAAAGAGACACAAATAGACAAAGATCATCAGAGCTGTTAGCATTACCATGGCCAACAAGATGGGAGATGTAATCCTGAGGTTTCTTCAGGTAATCAGCTTGTAGGCAGGGTAAGGGCCAAGTCATGGCCAACAAGTGCTGGTCCCGCACAGATTCAACTCTATACATACGCCCTGACTCCCAAACTGGGCCATCCCATGGAAAGAGTAAGCGTGCTTCACCACCTTCAGAAACCTTTCCAAACAGCTCAATTGCCCACTGCTTCAGAGTATCCAATGGCTCTGCACAGTACACAACATTCAAAATTCAACTATTTAACACTCACAATATCCAGGAAAAAAGACTGCTTGTAAACTCAAAGAAAAAACTAACAGTCACCAATTCCTCCTATCAAGATAAAAAGGCAGGAAGAGACAAGTGAGAGCTTACCACCCACCTCCACCAAGAATTGTCAGTTTCATACAACCAGCCAAATAATGATCCCTGTAGAGCTTAAGAAGCTTTCCCCTCATGTCCACACCTCTCTCCATTGGCTCACTAAGACTCTTTCTGTTCCCTGTGATCCAGAATGTCAAAGGAAACTAAGAAGTTGCAATCCTGCTCCACAACCCATTATCCAGGATTCTACAGTCATATTGTGCACCAGCTTGGAAAATGCTATGATCATTGCTGCAATTGTTACTTGCCACACTTCAAAAACTGCAAATTGAATGAAAAGACATTACCCCAAGAGAATGTATTGAATGGATGGGATGGTTTGGCTGTGTGACATTGCAGTTGCAAAAGGCGGCATGCATCACTTTGCAAGACTTGTTCAAATTCTGCTCATGAACACAATTACATCAAAAATTAGAATGTTGGCAATTCCTCTATTGCTCTCAGCCGGTAAACTTAGAAGAACACTGATATTTTGTGCCAACTGAAAATAGTAAGAAGCAGATACATCACTGTAAAGAAAACCCAAAGTCACACTAAATATTAGAGGACTATACCTGAATCAATGGCTTGCACTTCTCGGTCCATAGCCTCAGCCTTTGCCAAAGGTGAAATGAAAAATTGTGAAAATCTGCATAGCATGTATAAGGGCATTTTTACAGACATCCTCATTTTACCGAAATTTTTGAAACAACAGATATTCTTCAAAGGTATTGAGGAAATGTTACACCAATACTTGAGTTAAACCAAATATTCAAATATATCCCCTCAATGCTAAGGGTCTAGGTTCGTAAAGGTTAAGCTGAGTTCATGCAGCCAAAGAGATTATATCTTCAAAAGAATTGAGAACTTCTCCATACTTGCAATTAAAGTCAACCTAATTGAGAGATGGCATTAAAAGATGACCTGATAAACAAGGTTATAGAGATCTCAGATCTGACAACACATCAAGAAACATGAAAAAAAAAGAAACAATAATGGAGAACCACAGAGACAGGAAGAGAAGTACAAAACAAGAGGAGAAAGGGAAACAAGCAACCAAAACAGAATAAGAAGAAAATGAAAAAGAGAGAAGCAACATAAACCACAACATGAAATGTGCACTACAGACAAATGTGTACTCACAGAAAATGCAAATAATTGAACTAGTATTCCCATTTATTGCTTAACTATATGTGCCTGGATTTTTTCCTGGAAGGTTTAGAATGAATTGCGGAAAAAGGTTGGATGCTGACAAAGAAAATCACATGATATTTTTTTGTAATACATTAAATAATTTCAAGTGAAATCTTGATACACTGGTGGTGACAGCAAGAAAATTGAACTTCTTACCTGTCAAGTGCAGGTTTCAAGAAACTGGGGCTGATGTCAAAATGGTAACAGGTGAACTCTGTCTCTGTGAAAGCATTTGAACCTCCCCCGTGCTTGGAAAGGAATGTATCATACTGCAAGGCAAAGACCCACCCTTTCATTCAGTCCCTCCTTGTCCTTGCACCCTGCTACGAATTTGGTCAAACACCCTACTATGGCAATTCATCACCATGACTCACTTAAAGAGAGGGAACAAAGATTAGCACCTCATTCTCATCGGGAAACTTGGAACTCCCCATGAACAGCATATGCTCTGCAAGCCAAATCAGTGCTCCATCAAAACAGATCACATCTTCCACTCATATCATCCCCAAAAACTCCATCTGCTGTGGAACCCAAATTGCTTTCTCTTTCTATCTAGAGAACCAGACCAAAGGGAGGGACAAATTGATCTTCAAGGATACTCATACTTGCAAATTGAGATAACCTGAAAAACAGAACTGGGATGATCTCATACCCAGACATATAAATTACCCAAACACATTGACACAATGAGGACTGTGAACAGCAGAGAAAGTGAAATAGACAATGGCAAGAAGCAAATTTTCTTGGGGGCTAGGGAGCAGACACGTAAACAAGAAGACATAACTATCAGAGTGCAGAGAGAACCCATAATAACTGCACAGGAACCAGCATTCATGACAAATCAGGAATTTGTTCAAAGTCAGAACAAGAGGGTTGCCAAGGAAGAACAAGTAGACCTAAGGTGGCAAAAAAATACAGGGCACAACTGACCAAGAAAGTGGGCCAAGCCCTGTGCATCTGGTGGGTCTGAGAAGCTACCAACTCCCACACACATGGCTGCCGCTGCCTGCATGTAAAAAACCATGATCCATGGTCAGAAGAGTAACCCAATAGTCTGGGTGGTCGAAAACACAGATCCAAATGGTTTGTTGGCTACTCAACCTTACCTTTTTTGTGGGTGCTTGTGCTGCACCCACATGTGAAGGCATCTCATCATCATCATCATTGTCACTCTCTTCCTCACCTTCATCCAGCTCTGATTCATGATCTACATCTCCATCAATTGGCCCTGCAACAAACTCCCAGATGAATATTTGACTCACAAACAGTTCTCCTGTTAATGATACACAAGCTATTGCAGCATAATTCACATCCTTTTGAATCAATTACTGCTCATAATCTCTTCATAAGCTGGTGCAGCTGGAAGAAAAATACCAGGACTATTCATTTTCAGTTTCTGTGAATGTTTAGGAGTTTCATCAAATCCAGATGAGAGCTTCACCTCACCATCACCTGCAGATGTTTGTAATGTCATTCATTCAAAAGAAAATCATAGCTCAATCAAAAATTGACCATCTCCCATGGTTCAATTTCCATAATTTGAAGTCCAATTCTCCCAAGAGTGTAACTGGCTGCTTTTTTCTTTTTGTTCTTTTGTGAACTTAGCACCTATTGGTTTCTTGAAAGCCTACCGTGGTTGCAACCGTTGTGATGTATATGGGGATGAGCAGTATCACACTCCATGTCATCCTCTTCATCTTCGTCTTCGTCTTCTCCACTCCCACTCACACTCCCACTAGAATGGTCCTCGTCCTCTTCCTCGTCATCCTCTTCATCAACGCCCATCTTCTGACCAGAAGAGTCTTTGGGTGCAGAGGCCATGGCAGGGTCATGGATGAGCAACGCAGACATACCGTTCTTAAGCTTGAGGTACTGATACTGACGCTGATCCGAGGCAGCTGTCACAACGGACACATCACCACCAAAAGCAGCACCTCCAATATCCTCCCCCTCCTCGAACGTCGTCGTCGTTGTCAACCGCTCCACACCCATAGTAGCTGCTGCTGCTGCTGCTCCCACAACAACAATTCCCCTGCAAGAAGAAGAACAAGCCTTAGCAGATAAAGAAGAGAACGAGAAATTTGGCAAGGAAAAATCAGGAGCTCGTTGAGGAGGCACAACATAAGGAATGCAGGGAAGAGGAGGAGGCACAAACGTAACGCCGGCCGCGCGCATTGTTGCGCGGAAAGAGAGCGTGGCCGTCGGTTGTGCGCCAGCAGCTTCTTCCTCATCCTCCTCCCCTCCCCCATCTGCACTCTTGAACCCTAACCCTAATTCCAAACCCTAACCACAAACCCTAAGTCCAAACTCTAATTTTGCAACAAAGAGTTCGTCTAGCGGTGCTGCTCGCTCACAGCGTGGCAGTTCGTACATTCAATGGCTTCCCACGCGGGCTTTGATCCCGCGCATGCAGGCCTCCATCTTCACCATCATCTTGATGCTTCACACTTCCCATTCGTTCTGAATCGAATTGTAGGTAAATGGTTCATTGTGAAAGAAGAGGCTAGCTGGTGTCTTTCGCTGATCAGTGCGATGCCTTAAGCAGATCCGAGAATCTCTATAACCTTAATATTGTTGGGTCATTCAATTCTTAATTCAGATTGACTACTGAAATTCTGCTGGCCACCATGCCAACTGCGAATCTGCACACCAACATCCTTCCCATGGACAGTGTTTGTGACTTCGGATATTCTCAAAGATTGCAAGCAGGACCATCCATAGCGAGGATCCTTCGCAAACCCTAATCTGTTCGTGTAACCCTTCCATGTGTTTCTGGTTTGAAGCCTTGACTATGCATCTGAAGTTTTGCATTTTTTCTTAATTTGCTATGTCTCTTGAGTTGTAGCCAACATCATGACTGTGTCTTCTTCCCATGACTTCCAGAAACGTGGCAGAAATTGAGGATGGAGATGTATTTTTTGTAGTGGTTTGCTCGATTTTTTTTTCAGCAGATTCTTTTGTACTTATCTACATCAACTGTTGGGAGCTTATGAAGTCAGTGGGAGGGCATGGCAGCTCATCATCACGTGCTGTTCACGATGATGAAGGTGATAGTTTGAAGCTTTCTGAGCATGACACTTATATGGTTATGACCATGCACTCGTTCTTGTTGTGTTAGTTCTGGTTTTGCCGGAACCTTCAAAGTGTTTTTGTGGAGTTTTGCTACAATAATGTCATGGATATGTTTCTGTAGGTCAGTGGGCTTAGTAGTTCCAAATCCTAAAGATCCACTTGTCAAAGGTTGCATTTGAATATCCTTTCCAGCATCTAGTTGAAGATGTTTGTTTCTCTGTCAAGTATCTTCTGAATTCTTTTTGCAACAGCAACTGGAACCATAAATAAAAACACTACCAATCTACATCAATTTTTTCATCAGGCCTTGTGTCTAATCATGGCTTGTTGGTGTTTTTTCTCCCTTACCCATATGCTTATTCTTATGTGATTTGAAAGCATCAGGAAATTTACCCCTCATGCTGCCTGTTTTGACACCTTTGACATGACTGCCTCATCATTTGGTGTGTATGTTGTCTGCAGAGGTCAGATTTTGCTTGGAACAGTGAAGGAGTCTAAAACCATGTTGATGATCGATCATTGGTGATCAAATCATAGATGCAGAGGTTGTTTCTTCTACAATTGTGGATTTAACATTCTTTCCAGCAGGCAAATCATATTTTTAGGAAGCACTAGACAAAGTTTGGGGGTTGATAATTGCAGGTGGTACTGCACCTTCAACTGACGTTCTGTGTTATATAATTCTCAAAGGTGTAGCAAAAAGTTTGACTCCACTTCGCCTTGATTTCCAAGAGTTGAACTCTGCACTTACAGAGTATCTGGAGCACTCCACTCCACTTGGTTACAGTACTATATTCAAAACTCGGGGAAGACCTTGCATATTTATACTCAATCGTCGAAGTCCTGAAATATATATTTTGGGGGAGACCTTGCATAGTTGTACTTGATTGTCAAAATCCTGAAATAATCAAATTGGAGCTGGTGGACCCATCATTTGATATAATTAAATACTTCAGAAAAATCTGCCAATTATTGGTTGTAGGTTCAGTATATTCTGTTGGAATGGCTATTTGGTTGGGGGCTTTGGAACATGTTTGTTTTAAGGATGAGGCTATGTATGTATTCTGCAATGATTCGCATTTGGGTGCACTAAGATGTTTGTCTCTCTAATCCCTTTGTGTGTACATGTTCAAGACTTATTCTAGAGAATCCTCACATTTTAGACATCCATATGACTACCATGTGTTTCCCCTAATTTGTGGTTGAACAATCGAACACTAGGTGAATTCTGCTTCACAGTGATGGGAAGAGCTGACATTGAAGGATCAAAAAGCCAAAAGTCATGATCCACTCTTTATTCCTCCTCAATTCATAGTAATGCCCTTTGCCCACAAGCTTCATTTCCCTCTATTCATTCCTTTGTAGGTCCATTGTTAAGGTCACATTATTGATAAATACTAGTTATGATTGTTGTAGTTTTCACAAGTATGAGATGGTAAAGAGACCCCAAAGCCACATGACATGACAATGAAATGGCATGATTGAATGGGATTGCACTTGGTATGGATAAATTAAAGGGCTTTGTCTAACCTTTAGAGCACCCCAGCAGTGCTCAAGATGTGACCCTGCAAAACAATTTCTCACATCCAAGTTTATTTATTTACTTCTATCGAACTGCACCCATAAAACTAAAACTACGACTTCAAATAGGTGGGAGACTATTAATAGCAAACCACCTGGACCAATTTCCTAGGAACCAATTTGGACTGATTTGAATCAAATTGAATCCTTGAGTTGGACTCTACCTTGGTCCCTAGCCTGATTCTTGGTTCTCCAAATCAGGAGCTCTCCTTTAAGCACAGTTTTTTGGTCCGAACCAATTGATTTTCCCTCCAAAACAGGTGCCATGTAGTTTTAGCCTCAATATGCCACTTTTTGGTCTTTGACACTGTTTTGCTTGTCTGCAGATTAGGGCTTACACTCCATGTAAGTGTGAAAAGAGTGTAAGTGTAAGTGATTTACACTTACATTGTTTGACACTCCATGTAAAAATTGTGTAAATTACAAAAAAATTCCAAAATATGCAACAAACAAGATGTTACACTATGCAAACTTCAAATTCATTCATGTGAAGGGCTAAATATGAGGTAGCATGTGTACCATGAATAAAATAATGGCATCAAACACATCTAAATCTCCAAAGCTAGTCTTATCATCAAATCCAATAGTGGGGTCATCTAGCCAATTCTTGATCAACAAAACTAGAAGATCCAAATTCTTTGCACCAAGTTGACACCAACGTAGGCTAGTGAGAATCCTTGCAATAGAAAAAACTCTCTCTGCCTCAATTTGACTCCCAAGAACACCTAATTTTTCTAGTTAAACATGCAACTGTTGGAAATTGTCTTTCATGCTTTGACCACCAAAGAAGGGGGTGTTTTGCTTACTCAAATGGCACATGGAATGTGCGAAAACATGACAATTCCCGCCAGACCTACACTTCCACACACAATCATGAAATAAATTAATTTTTTAATACAATAAAAATTTGTAGAATACAAACAATGAACTACCAACAAGTTCTCATGATGTTTTTCAAAATATCAAAAATAAACTTACCTGCTCAAAACTAGTCTCATCCTTGAACACCCCTATTCCATAAACAACATTATTACTACACATAGTTTCCTCCACAACACTTGAAGATGCATTCAACTGTCCATGCAATTTTTAGAACAAACCTTTGAGAATTGGGAGGACAAATTGAGTATCATATACACTTGCAATCTCAATTATAGAAACCTAGCCAACATAGTTTCCCACTAAACTCAAGTCGTTAAATTGGGGATTTAACATAAGAGCCAACATATTATGGGCTTTAAACAACTTGAAATTATCCATGTAATCGAGGAATGGCTTCAACACAATAGCCACTTGCAATCACATGTTGGCCCCAAATTGTTTGACCCTAATGTGCATGTCCACTTCCTATGCAACATCAACCACTGCTTGAAATATCAACCTATCTTTAGAAAATTGGACATACAACCCAATTGTTGAAACGAGAATATCAAACAACAACCAATAGCTCCTAAGTTGGTTAACTACACATGCAATTACAACAAGAAATAATGCGTCATAAATTGTTTCGACAATTACCTAGGATTGTGTAAAAGGAATTCTATTGGTTAGAACTTCTGTTTGGCAACTATAACACATGATTATTGCTGCCCTATAGGCTATGCATTGCTCAAACATGGTGACCTTTGATGCAAATTGTGTCTTCACTAGGGTTGTTCATT
>Ga0116229_10007564_pt1 | contig 17145 bp, 5 predicted proteins | sample S1TSphgellanicum_3_FD_87313 | JGI IMG/M metagenome (GOLD analysis project Ga0116229, IMG submission 87313) | Host-associated microbial communities from peat moss isolated from Minnesota, USA - S1T2_Fc - Sphagnum magellanicum MG | ecosystem: Host-associated > Plants > Peat moss > Unclassified... | reverse complement strand
TTGTGAAAAAATCTTATTAGCTCAAGTGTGAACTCCCAAATGAAACTTCATCAAAAGGCTTAATATGATGAAGAGGCATTGATTAGTTCAAAAAACTGATTTTATAATTCATGATTAATTTTCATTGATGAAAATCATTTAAAGTTTCATAAATTTTGTTTTGTTGGTTGAAAAAGTGCAAAACAAAACAAGCACCTAGATTAATATATAGAAATTCATTGAAATAATAAGTCAACAAGTCAAATGTTTAGGAATCATAGCAACCTTGGATATGGTTGTGGGTTAACTATAGTTGGAATCACCCACCAACAAATATAGAGGAATCATTATTCCATTTAATCTTCCCTTGGTTAGGGGTTTGAAATTTTAGATTTTAAGGAGTAAACTAACTCATGCATTGTTTACTCCCCTCGTTAGTTTACTCAAACTATTTATGGAAAATAAATAAAACTTATACAATGGGATTAGTTTAACCTTACATTGAGTAGTTCAAACTTAAGGTGAAAATTTTAATAATAAATTTAATTGACATGTAAGTCATTGAGGAGAGTATTTTAATCTTTTAATTTCAATCAAGGGGTCAAACTAACCTTCTTATTCCACCCAAACTAAGATAACTCAAAACATTTACCCCTTCCTTAATCCTAATGACACATCACTTGCCAACTCATTTTTTGGGTATTTTTTTGGTTTTTGTGTGTGAATGAGACAAAATTAGGGTTAGGGTTAGGAATGGACTAGTGTTTTTTTTTTTTTAGTCCATTCCCATTATCACCTCAATGTGAATTCAGCTTATGCGTGTTATTAGATATGACTTACAATGGTCAACCCAATTAAACAAAGAACCAAAGATAGTTATGAATAGCTAGGGATATAATAATTGAGAGAAAATATGCAACATGTTTTTCTAGTTTTCTTTTACTAGTATTAAAATGGCACCCAAAAAACAAAATGACAATTTTTTAAGAAATGAGTGGACATTTCATCTCATTTAGTTGCCACATTTTTTGTGTTTTTTTTCCCCCCCCCTATATTCATAGATTGTGTGATATGCAAGCCTCAAGTTGACTATAAACCATACACCGCTAGTATCACAAATCTAAGTATATTTCGGAAACAACATAGTTGGTTAAGAAACCTTCAACAAGCACGAGCACAATATACTCTTACTCCTCCAAGAATATACCTTTTCATTGTCCTCTTTTTCTAAGAGGCCAACTTTGCATTGTTGGAGTAAAGGACATTTGACCCTTAAGTTCCATGAGCCTCTTGGGAGGCTTTTTAACATTCCCAACACTCAAAATTGTCAAAAAACTTTGAAAATCTAAAACTAGATGCATCACAAAAATCAACAAAATGTTGGATTTGAAGTGAAGATCGTTGACAAGTTGGGAACCAAAAAATAAAATAAAATTTGAAAATTGAGGCTCAATGAGTTTTAACACTTTGATTGGCATCATCCAAGGACAAGCAAGTGTGGCACAAGTCAAAACCATACATTTCAATGTCAATTCAAGACACCCAACACCTTCCTCATTGTTGCATTCCTATTGTGGGACTACTAAAGAGCTAAAGTCAAGCAACCATATAAAAAAAACAAGCCAAAATCATGCACCTTATGACTTTACACCACCTTGCCATTGCCAAATGTACAAAAAGGAGTGGAAAATAATACACACAATCCCAAACTTGAGTATTATAATTTAGCCAACAAACCACCTTGCAATTGCCAAAATTATACGAACATTGTGATCCGGATGATTTTTGTGTCTATTTGTAAATGTGGTATTGGATGATGAACATAACAATATTGAAACCTAACCATTGAGTGGCCACACAACAATGATATGCAAACGATCCCTCATGGGCTCAATTGTACAATTGTTCTACCATCTTTAGTGCCTCCGTGACTATCCTTTCACCTTGTCGAAAAATCATATTATTGGATTGCTTGAAAGGGTTGAGGAAGCGACCTAAACTAGGGTTTACCTTAGTTCAATATCTCTAAACAATAGCATATTCGTTAATGGTCCAATTATCAAATACCCGGGATGATACCCGCTTTCATTTCCCCGTTCTCCCCTTCTAGCCCACCTAATATCCAACATCCATCCAAATGAGTGCTAGTTGGTTTTGAATTGGGTCTCAAGTTCATTTGCAAAACCTACAAATGATACTATGGTAACCTAGTCCATTTGGCAAACCTTTTTTTCTTGGGGCGCAAATGAACAAAATTCATTGCAAAGAGGAAAGAAACACAAAGCAACCCACCTTTCAAAAACTTCCATGGCAACAACATGCTCCTAGTACTACCTAGTGGGTCTTAGACTCATTTTTGGTTGGTACGAAGGAAGTATATACCAGTGTTGGGCGGATATCAATTTTTGGGGATATCCATCAGATAAGGTTATCTTCCTTTTTTAATTCATTGGGTAAAAATATTAAATTAACAAAAAAGATATCTCGGTCAGATATCAATTTTTCAATTTTTTCAATCTAACCCAGATATTAGTGTTTTTCAATATTCATCATTTATTTATTAATCGAATATCAGCAAATTCAGATATCAAAAATTCAAAATTTTATTTACCAATTATGTTGTGGGTACTAGTTTTTTTTTGGGGGCAATTTTCTTTCCAAAAAGAAACAACCTTTTTTTAAAAGGAAATATTTTGTCACAAATAATTTTTTTTGCTAAAAACCATTCGCCAAAAAAAAATCAGAAATTAAAATTTAAAAAAAAGTATACCACAATGATAACTAGTACTCACTTCAAAGTTCAAAAGAAACCTAAACCTAAACCTAAAATATGGGTGACATAGAAAGGGTTACCACTCTACTTGAGAGCCTAGATGAGTACCCTTGCTAAAAAAGAACTTAGTAATATGAACTACATCTACAAGCCACTAAACTTAACCTCCCCTATTTGCTAGTTTATGGTAGCGAATATTGGAGACGTGGCCATGCCCACATCTTTCATAATTTTAGCAAATTAGGTCAGCCATATATATACATACATACATACATACATACATATAAAGATATATAAGGTTTATATATGTATATATGTAAAGGTTGGAGGAAAGGGTACTTGGGTGAAATTATTTATATGTACATATTTAAAGGTCGGAGGGAAAGGTAGGTAGGTAGGTAGGTTGGTAAGTAGGTAGGTATCACCTTATAAATGCTCCTTTCCCCCAATCAATTGATAAAAGGAAGTGGGAAAGGAGAGTAGTAATAACTTATCAAGTTCCTTTCCATTATTTGGGTTTTGAGTATAAAAAGATGTCTCCACATCATGATGATTTTGTAACCCACCCACCTCACTATTTTATTCTTTTTGCCAACAACAAAATAAAAGGGGATTTTATTTAGTTGGCATGGGATTCAAATGTTGCCCATCATCAATGATTTCATATCTTTTTTTTGTTTTCATGTTTTCATAAGACAAATAGGTATTGGACTTCTAGATAATAACTAATAATCATCTCTTGTGAGAATAGGGTAGACTGGCCCATCATCGATCGTCTGCCTTTGAACTGAACATTTATTTATATCTTCATCATATGTGCTTCATTTTGAGTGATTTAAAATGTTATGAGAGTGCTGCCTCAAGCTCTAGAAATCATCTTTGAAGTGCAAATAAAAAAGAGTAATGAACAAAATAAACAAGAAAAAAAACCACAAGCTTTTCAACTTTAAAAACAAGCTTTTCAACTTACAAAACATGTTTTTATTTTTTCTTTCTTTGGACCTCTTTTATTTTCAAACATCATAACTTTTTTATTTCTTATTCATTTTAAACAATTTAAAGTGCTATAAGAGTGCCGACTGAAGTTTTACAAATCATCTTTCATAATAGCAACAAAGCAACATACAAGGTATTTTTTTGGGTGTTTGAGAATCAGCCTTTGTAATGTTTGGTGGTTTGTTTTTTTTTGAGTTTTTGACTCCCTTTATTTTGGGAGGCTATAACTTTCTCATTTCTAATCCGTTTTTGACAATTGTTAGTATATCAGATGCATCAAGATGAGGGGTTCAAGTTTTGTTTGGACACCATAAACAACGGAGCCCTCCTTTTGGATCCGATTTGCCCTAAGCACTTAAGGGTTTGGTCACCCCCTAGTCCACCCTAATCTAGATGGGATCTTAATAAGGTGATCTTACCACCCTAGGAAGCTTACACTAGATCATTAGTCATTCATAATAGAATGAGACAATAGTATAATAAAGACTCAAGGAAATGTTTTCCTTTATATTCCTTTTTGGCCCCTAAAGCCACAATGGTTGGTTGGTGGGCACACACAAAATTAAGTACACTATTTTGTGGTTTTCCCCACCTCCCTTGATTCACATAGCATCCACTATCTAGGGATAGTGGATTAGGGTCCAATTTCCTAGAACCAATTTGGACTCATTTGAAGCAAATTGAATCCTTGAGTTGAACCCTACCTTGCATCTTGATTCTTCAAATCATGAGCTCTCCTTTTTAGCTCTTTTTTGTTTGTTTTGTGGTTCAAACCAATTGATTTTCCCTTCAAAATGGTGCCATGTAGGTTTAGCCTCCATTGACCACTTTTTGGTCTTGGACCCGCATCTAAAGGCCATGGGTCCAATTTCGGGCTCTCATCATCCAATAGGATTGCTTTATTTCATTGGACGTTGGACCTTAGACTCTTAGAATTCTCACCATCCATCCTTCATGGTAGGATATACAAGTTTTTGCTTGGGGCTAAGCAACAACCACATTGGGAGTTACATCTTTCATCCATGGTGGATGAAGATCCTCATCCAATCAGGTACCCCAAGAGAAAATTTTGAAATTTAGTGTTGTATTAAGATGATGCTTTTTAGGGTTAGAGCGGAAAAGGCTTATGTCCAACTATATTTAGGTTTGGTTCAAGTATAATTGTATTAACCCTAAAACTTTTTTTTAGAAAAACTCAATCATTTTGTTTTCAATTTGGTGGCAAGTGATAACATAAACTCTTGAGTCAAAAATTCAATGGGAGCATAGAAATGCTACATGAAAACAAACAGCAAATTGCAAGGTGTAAAATTGCACATTCAATGCTTGTTATTGTATTGAGATCTTAGGGTTAGATCTCCGTCTAGCTAACCCACAAACCAGAAGGGCCAAGGTGAACCCGCACCCATGTTGGTAACCTTCACCATTTTGAGTGATGCCTCCTAGTGGCCATATTAATCTCAAAGAATGTTAGATCTCAAATTGGAGACCCTGATTTAGTCTAAAAATCAGCGGATGTTTGTAATATTTAGAAATAAGTTTAATGGATTTTGCGATTTTTACCATGGTACCAATGTGGGTGCACTCGTGAACCCAAGGCAAACTTGGCAAAACCCTTTAAAATGAACAGGTCTTTATTTTGGTAATGCCCTTGCCCTTGTGCTTTTAGCTCACACATTTTTAAAAGGAAGAATACACAATAAGCAACCTAAGCTAGAATTTACCCCAATTATTAACAAATTTTTTTTAAAAAAATCATCTAAAGTTTTCTCCAACCACCATTAAAGTGACAACATTTTTTTCAAAAATCCATAAATTCACCCTGTCTTCACCCTGTCTTTGGACCTGCTTTCAGCCCCCATAACACCTCTTTCAGTGGTATCTGTGAAGTAAGGAAATTTTATTAAATCTCAGTATGAAATTGGTATCCGTCAAGTAAGGAAATTTTATTAAATCTCAGTATGAAATTGGTATCCATCAAGTAAGGAAATTTTATTAAATCTCAGTATGAAATCGATGGTTTTGTGAGTTCCCCCCCTCCCCCCCCTCCTCCTCTCAAGCTAATGTACTTTTTTGTAGATCTTCTTAAAAATCTCACCTTGTTTATGACCAAACTCAGGTGCTGTCTTTTCCTTATTTTAGGCATAACTCCAATACCTAAGTTGCCTTTTTTAGCACCCAATTTTCTCCTTGCCCATGGGGGGGGGGGAAGGCCACACACACACACACATATATATATGGTATATTTGTGGTCCCACAGACAAGAAAACATGAAATTTTTAAGAAGCCCAGAAATTGAGGGAACTGGAATGAGCTTGCTTGAGTTGGATCCCAGTACCTACCATGCACAAATGTGAATCAACAAATTGCTAAAATATTTTTAATTTTTTAAATAAAAAATCTAAATTATTTTAAATGAATAAACTGCTTTCTTTAATGAATAAACTATTGAATATTTTTTTAAATGAACATACTGATTTTCTTTCTATCTATATTCTTCATCTTACTAATGTAGGTAGCATTGGCCATAAAAGAACTTGGGGTTCGGGGCAAATGTTAGGGAATTATAAGGGAAGGGAACTTGGAAGCACATAAAGTAGTTCACAATTTTAAAAGAAAGACTTAGCAAAACTTTTAAGGCCGTATATATGCAAATTTAACCATGTCTAGGCAAAAAAAATTCCCATTTTTTAAAAGCACATATTGTTGGCAACATTTTAAACTATTTATTTATCATTTGAAACACACAACACATAGCATATTAAGATGAGACAAGTGTTACCACTTTGTCAAGTGTGGTTTTTTTTTTTTTCATTTTTTTAAAAATAATTTTTTACTTTACTTTAATATTTTTGAAGCTTGAAGAATGTACATGATCATAACCATGTTCCCCAAAAAAAAATCTACAATTTGTAACCGCTATAATTAAAATTCAAAGCATCTAACCAAAACTATTGAGTATAATTTTCCTCATTTTTTGAGCATAAGGAAACCATGCAAAGTAGATAAAATGCAATGGTATCCTATGGTGATATGTCAAATTAATAAATTGATATCTTCTTTTTTTTAAAAACTATCATGTGGGGGAGAATGAATTGCATTCAAACTAATTACAATCAAATTACATGGCATTTAGTTGGAAAGGACACTTAGAATTTTTGAGATCATTGGGGAGTTGGGCATTTCACTCCAAGAATAGGCTCTAGAAGTCAATTTGATATATAGGTAGGAAAAAAGGTGGCTAAATAGATTCCTATATTGTGCAATGTTTATTGGAAGCACAACATCTTGTGCAATATATTGGCTCAAAGCTAATTTATTATCCCACATTTTGCTCTTGATTGGCCAAATAGAAGGATTGGTCTAGGTGGTTTTATTTAGGTAGTTCCCACCTTAAATGCCCCGATTTTCAGATTTATGAGTGGGGCTTGAGAAATAGTTCGTAAGCCATCTTATGGTGCATTCACATTTGATGTTAACTCAGTGTTAAATGAAAATCTAAGTGGCACTAATGATAAATGGGCGTTGTAGCTTAATGTTAAGTCAATGTTAGATTAACATAAAATTTTCATGATAACTACGTTCTAAATGGCTAGCATGGTGTAAGGAGACTCAACCTTAGAGTCCCTAACACAAAGTGTGAAATGCACCTTTAGATGTGAGAAGCATTGTAGCCCAATATTGTTGCTCAAATGTTGGGTATGGTTGGAGATGAGCATCTATACTTATACATCCTATTTGTGCCTATATATCCATATTCTTCACATTCAACATACAATGTTAGTTGATCCCCTCATCCATGCCCATCAACTCAAAAACTTTGATAGGAGAAAGTGAGAGACAATTTAAATGTCATCAATTAATTGAGCCAAGCATTGATGATGCACCAATGAAAATAGTCATTTCCTATTAGTGACCTTTTCTTCTCTAGAGGTCCCTTTATGGTGAAACACATTTTATGAGCTCAAACTGAGTTTCAATGTGTTCGAAGGCTCTACTTCATCCAAAAGAGTGTGTGTAGGCCATTTTCCTCATGTGGGTAAAATTGTGTTAAGTGTAAATCATTTACATCGTCACATGAATTATCATCATTAAAAGTAAAAGGTTTTGATCATATAATAAAAAGCATCTTATTGGGGTAAATAAGTTCTTAAGTTTATCATAGGGTGTTTTGGTGCTAAGGAATACCACTTAATGTTACAAACATAGTTTTACTACACATAACGATCCAAAAAACTTTAGATTCATGTATCAAAATATTATTAAACTGAAATATTAAATCATTTAAATACATGTCAATAGTTAATAGTTGATAAAAATTTGTATTGTTACATGTCATAAATTGATATTACACATTCCTTTGTAAGTAAGAGGACTTTCATCACAATTAAAAAAAGAATCATTTTCACAAATTTCTTTTCCTTTTGTTACAATAAGTTGGAACTTATTGAATCAACATTACTTATTATTGTTACATTATTAAAAAATAGAAATGGACCCTATGACTTCAATTCTATGCCTTAAAATTCAACATGATTTTAAAAGTCTTAAAAAATATATCGAGTGGAACTTTTTAATATGAAAACATCCCTTAAATAAACTTGAATAGTTGTTGATAAATTCAAGCTTATCTTTAATTTGGAACTTCAATCAACATTGGGGGGGGGGGGATATATTCCCATTTCTTGTTGTCAATTTTCTTTTTTTTGGGTTAAATCCTCAACATCACGAGAGAAGGAAAGTGTTTGTGTGTGAGCTCAAATGAATTTTTTAATGTTCTCTTTATATTTTCTTTGTGTGAGTAGCTTTATTCCTATTGAGTTGGTTTGAAGCCATAAATGAATTGTAGTTTTGCATTTCAAAGCAAGTTTTTGGGTTGAATGTTAAGAACAACCTTGAAATTAAACAATTGAAAGTGAATTAACCAAAATTGTCATGTGATGTTACAATAGTAATTGAAGTTCATTAACACATGACAACACTTACACACCAACATTTTACACTTACACTTCATGTCATGTATATTTTGGGATTTACACTAACACTTGCATGGCATGTGTGTATGTATATTTGAAATACATTAACACAATGTAATGTATATGTCAATCACAATGCAATACCTTCATGAGGACATATTGCATTGCCCATTGTCCTTGGAGATTATGGTTTGCAAAAAATTAAGGGTATGGCACTTGACACTTTTTATTAGCAAATGTGGCTTTATAAAGCAAGAAGACAAGACCACAAGGAAAGAAAGATGATGATTGGGAGGTCACCTAGGAAACAAGTCACTAATGAAACCTGTTGTTAGGAATTTTAAGATGGCCATGATGTTACCACTTAAACTTGTGCAAATTGTGAATGAAAATGAATGACATGGAGGAGTTCACCTTAAATCCTACTTTGTGCAACCAAAATGAAAAGAATTTCGCAAAACAACCACTAAAAATGGGAGTGCAACATGACAAAGAAAGCAACAAATAAAAAACTCACCAAGAACATGTTGTTGAAACTTTCAAGAATGCAAAGAATTGTGAAATGATAACACCACCAATTGTAGTTGAAAGCAACCTTTAGACGAAGGGCCACAACTTAAGAGTTCATAACATCACAATGAATGAAACTTTGCAAGATATCATTCCTCCATAACTAACCTCATCTTCTTTCCTATCTACTTCCTTATTCTTTCTTCATACTTATTATTTGCCCCTTTCCCTTTTTCATTTTTTTTTTCCTTCTTTCTTTTTTAATCAACTCCATTTCCACAACTATCACTTTGAAGTTCGTTATAAAGAGAGGAAAAAACAAAAGAAATGCAATATTGTATATGTCACTAGGTGTGTCTTGTTCATTTATTTGTTTACACTATTTTATATGATTTTACACAATGTGTAAAACTATATATGTGTATGTGTTTTCTTTTTAAATTTGCACTTACACTAACACAGATGTAAATAAAAATTATGCACTTACACTTGTTCAATGTATATATTTTTTATATACACTTACATTTACTTAACATATATATCAATAATCATATACACCCACAACATTTATATATAAATATTAATCCCATATATTTGTTAAGTATGGGGAAAACCTCACCTACCCCCTTCATATATAGCAATACCCTATGCCCAAGTTGCACCCTATATACAAGCAACATGTACAGTGTAGTCAAAGTATGATTATCCATACAAAAAAAGTGGGGATCATCTTTAGGAAGAATTAGCCAAATTTGAACCTTAGTTTTTTAATCTCATCCCTTTGTATTTCTAGCAACTTAATGGAAGATCCCCCCCACCCCCCCCCTCGCCCCTGAATTCTAGTGATTGAAATCCCCCAAAAAAATCATTTTTGATTTTTTTTTTTCAATTTTGTCAAATTTTCATTTATAAAAGAAGGTTGCACGTTAATTTGCTTCATGTTTCACCCAAACCATAGAAAGAAAACAATCACATCAAAATTGTGCAAAGAACATCTCCACCCATAATAGTAAAATGGCATGTCCAACATTCAAATAGTGTGAAACCATGGAAACTTGATAGCAAACTTGGTAAGAATGATGTGAAACAAATTGATAAGCATGAGGAAGTTGGGGAAGACATGTTAGGATCACCTAAGGGGACTACAATATCAACTTTTTAGGTTTGGCAATAATTAAATTGTTTATGGAAATGTCAAAAAAATTAATTATTTGTTTGAAATGTTGAATTTTAAGAAAATTGAAAATGAGAAAAAAATACAAAAAATAGTGAAAATTCACGAGCTTCTTGTTAAGCTAATCCACCATTGCAAAGCAAATGACCAATAAATTTTATATTTCGATAAAACATTATTTCTCTTCATTTGCCCTTAAAAAAACCAATCAAAATGTTGTGAAAAATCACATCATGTTAAAAGTTCATAAAGAACTTGCCAAAGAAGTTACTTATATTTATTGTTGAAATTTCATAATTTTTGTTTTATAGCTTAAATGAATTTTGAAAAACAAAATAATTATTCAATATTCGAATGTTGAACCTAGAAAGATACTATAATATTTTAAATACTCACCATCAGCCCAAATCAAAGGGATTTGTTTTTTTGCTAGTTTGATAATCAACCATTATGGAGGTCCCAAGCTTATTCAGATGATACCCCAAGTGTGTCAATGTTATTATTTTTTTAATCCTAAGTTCAACTATATTAGTTAGGAAATAGAAACCTAATAACCCCATCACTTGTCTAACTACTATGATTGTCACATATTGTTTATCCAATTGGGGGGGGGGGGGGGGCGGGGGGGGGTTTAATGGATACATGGTACCATGGATAAATGAGGATGACCCATTCCTTCAAAAAAAACTTGGGAACTTGTGGGTCACACATAATGTTTTTTTTTAAATGATTTCTAACACCTCACAAACTTCAATTCACCAATCTAGTTGTCCACAAAACCCAGGATCACCAATCGCCCATCGTTGCTTACAAGAAGATCACCAATCCCCATTAAGTGAAAGCATGGTAAAATATATTTTTTAAATAGTTTTTTTTTTAAAAGTCAAAGAATGGTCCAATTTTGACACAAGTAGAAGAAAGTAGATTGAAAATAACTTTAAATAACATAATAAAAACATGGTGCTTTTCTTTAAGTTTATAATGAAATGATTACAAAATTTGAAAAACTTTGGTACAATAAAATAAATAACAAGTACGTTTGAAAATGACTATTCAAATTGAATTTAAACACATTTTTTCATTAAAAGTTTGATGTATTCTATTATAATATTTAAATGTTGAAAACTTACAATTTTAAAGCTACATCATGTTAAAAATGGAGAATATTCAATAATTCATCTACTTTCACTTACTTGTACAAGTTTGGACAACGTAAAAAGTAAGGAGAAAGTATAATTATTTTTAAAAAATATACTTGAACGCATATTAAACATGTGGTTAATCAACATCATTGTGATAAAATCAAATATTATCCTCATGTTGATCACTAATTGTTTTATAAAAAATCTACTTTCAATGCATTAAAACTTGTTTATGGCTACTTGTTTTTTTGTGTGACAAGGAATAGAAATTGTCTACTTTATTTTATCAACACCCCATCATTGAATAAAAGCTAAATTGCCATAACCTTTCATTACCTTTTTAATCATTCTTTGATTTTAATTTCCCATTTCAAGCACTATAGTTTTCTAACATTTGGGCAAGGTTTTTTTTTTTTTGGTTTTTCCAAGGTGGCTCAACTAGCCTCCCCAACTTGCCTTGGGTATGGTTGAAATGGCATTAGCTACTTGGGTACGGGCAATTGGCAAGTTATAATAACTCATTGTTAAATAATCTTATGGTGATTCCATGCCATAGCATGTTAGTGCAACGTGGCTACTATTCGTTTCAAGGTGTAGTCATACTCACATGTACCAAAAGTAGTCGTAACCATTGCTTAATTTTTTGAACCTTGGATTGTAAAAATAATAATAGTAATAATTAATTATATATATAATTTTATTGTGAATACATTATGTACATATCATAAAAATTTGGAATCAATCTAATGAATGGAAAATATAAGGACTTTTAACCTTTTACAACCATCATTTTAAAATTACATAAAAGTAGTTAAAAAGTAATTTTGACATTAAAGGCACAATTTGAAAAGTATTTTTAATGACATATTTTGGGATTTTCTTAATATACACCTTAGCATAATAGTATTAAGGAAATTTTTTAAAAAAGTAATGTTTTTTTAAAGACGTATTAAATTTATTTTAAACATATTCTAAAAATAAATTAATGGTCTAAGGGGGCACATGTGGCTCCTAATAGTGTGGTTGGACCTTTCATTGGATGAAGGTAAAATGTGATCAAATAATTGTTCAAGGTGAAATACTAGCTAAAAGTTCCATTTCTAATGTGAATATTGGATATACAATTTTGATTAAAACTGAAAAACCAACTACACACATGCATTTGTCGTGGAAATATTGGTTACACAATTTTGATTAAAAATGAAAATTAGCTACACACACATCTTTAGTTGAAATATTGGCTACACAATTTAAAATCACAAACCCACAAATCCCTATGTAACCCCATCGATTTTCTCGCCACTCAATTCAATGCACTTGTGGGCCCACAAAGTTCCTTTGTAACCACATTCATGGGCCCACAAGTCCTTATGTAACTGCATTCGTGGGCTTGCAAGTCCTTAAATAACCCCGCTGATTTCCTACCACTAAATTCAACACACTCATAGGCCCACAAGTCCTTGTGTAACTACATTCGTGAGTTTGCAAGTCCCTAAATAACCCTGCTAATTTCCTTGCCACTAGATTCAATGCACTCACAGACCCATAAGTCCCTATGTAATTATATTCACAAGCCCACAAGTCCCTATGTACCCTTGTCAATTTCCCCACCGCCAAATTCAACACATTCATGGGCTAGCAAGTCCTTATGTAACCCTATCAATTTCCTTGCCACTAGATTCACCACATTTGTGGGCCCACAAGTCCTTATGTAACCCTATTGATTTCCCTACCACTACATTCAACACATTCGCAAGCCCACAAGCCCATATGTAACCCCCACCTTTAATTTCCCCACCACTAAAATCAATAGATTCACGGGCCCTCAACTCCTTATGTAACCTTGCCGATTTCCCTAGGTTAGACCTAGGCTTTGTATTTGTCAAAGACCCAGGCTTGTAAATGGATGTTGTACATATATTCTCTTCCACATAATACTCAAATACTTGAAAGGTTCCACACAACATTCAAGTACATGAACCCTTCCCCTTGGCTATGCCCTAACTACCAACATAGAAATTTGTATTGTTGTTATTATTGGCGATGGATTCAAGGTTTTGATAGAAAATTAAGCGAAAAATCAATGTTTAATGATTGTTTTTCAACAAAATTATAGCTACAAGCTCTTTTATGGATGTCATTCAAACATTTTTGGGCTCACACAAATGCAAAATTTTACCACAAAAAATTGTTGATTTGGGGTTCAGTGTTTAAATTTGCCCCAAACCATGTTGTAATTTGTGCATTTTCCTTAAGTTTCTTCTCTTCGTAACAATGTGCATTTAAAACAAAACTAATGTTTGGGGTTCATGGTTGCAATCAAGTGTAATAAAGAAGGAACAATGCTAAAGCACAACTGGTGTTTATATTTGACGTGTGTTTATGGGAGTTTGAGGTGTGCACAAAATGACCTGCAATGGACAAGGCATAAATCTAAAATCTCTGCAAACGTCAAACATGTTTTCTTCTTTTTTTTATCCTTTTTTTTGTGTTTTTTGTGTTTATGTATTATTCGCTTTCTAAGGTTAATTAAAGTTATGTGACGCACCCCCAAGTTCCTTATTAGACCCAAAAGGGTCCAACTATGTTAAAGAGCGGAAGTAGTTAGAACTTGGTGCCATTCCCAACTTCTAGCACTAAAGGGGGGTAAGAGGGGCATGCTGAAAGCTCCGAGATAAAACTAGAAAGAAGGACAAACTATTTAGTTACTCGGTCCTACATTCAAAACCAACCAACAAGTTGGTTAGTTCACATTCAGAACACTCTCTGTGTTAGGACTAGCCACGGGCAACCTTGGACTCACTTGATTCACCATGGCCCGGACTCAGTGGAAACCACCACCTTCCCCCATATTATATTCTATGTGCCTCTCCGCCACACTTGCATCCGAATGACACTTTTTCCTAGGACTCCCAAAGTGGAGTCCTGAAACTGTCCTGGTTTGGACTCCTGAAACTTTGGGCGTTCGTAACTTCTCGCTCTAACCTCCGATTGGGACAAGGTCTAAAGAAAACTTGTAGCTTTCCTTGAGAGCTTTTCGACGGTGTGTTGCACTCCACCTGCACACACTGGGATCGGGTCGATTCTCGACTTTTAGTGGTTGGGAATCAAACTAGTAGTTTGATTCCTGGCCCTTCTTTCAACTATAACTTGAGTTGTATATGTCCAAATGGCTCATGCGAGGCCATTTTGGACATCTACACTTCAAGACCTTTCCAATGATATAAAGAACACCTCAATGCGAGGTGTTTCGACCCCTGCAATCGAGTTCTGAATTTTTGGGAGTCCCAGAGGACTCCCAAGTTCCATTTTTGGGAGTGTCAGTGGCGACCTCACACTTCCCTCAAGTGGGGTTGCGACATTATGGCTCCACTCCAAGTAACAAAAAAATTTAAATTTAAATTTTTTTTAAGCTTTGGGCCAAATGTGATATGAGTTTCATTACCCAATGTTGGATTTAGTGTTCATAGAGCTTCCAATAGTAATCAAAACCTTTATTTGAATGATTGTCTTGAAATCATGAGAGATGGAAAGGAGTTAGACGATTTTGAACCTTTTGGGAAAAAAACCCAAAAATTTTATGAAAAAAGTCGTGTGTTTTAGGATATGTGGGCTTGTCCATTCCCACGAGCAAAATTAGTTGTTGTGGAAGATGGTTTGGTCTTTCAAATCAAATGCATGATTTGTAGCAAGATTGAGGGTAAACTAAAGATGTTAGTTCCCAAGCTCAACATGTTCCAGAAGCATGTTGGTCATTGAAAGGTGCTAATTGTTAATCCAAGTGTGGCCATTGGAGATTTTTACTATTGTCAAGATGTTGTTCATTGCAAAAATAAATTATTTTTTGTTGGGTGGAATTCAAAGTCTATCATGACATTAATACAGTCAAAATCCACTTGGGTGTTCAAAAGAATTTCATTTAGTTTGTGACTGTATTGCACATTCTCCTGCATGGATGACATATGTTAGAATATGAATCATGGAGGGAAAAAAATTTATTGCTGAAAGTTCAAAAACACCCCATTGAAACATTGGTTAAACAACATTGGCTAGTAGATTGCAAAGGCCATGCACAATGTGGTCCTTTCGAAGGCGATGTTTGTCATTCCAAAAATTAACTATGTTGCTATTAGTACAAACAAGGTCACCATTATCGATGTGTAACAATGGATGAGTATCCACATTTACATGATAAAGAATTAGCAATGCGTTCCAATTCTACTAAAGCTTAAGAGGCTAGAGGTGGATGCAACTTCAAACAACATCAAAACTATGATTTTGGATGCCATGGCCATGTACAAGGGTCTTTCCAACAACAACATGGCCTCCAAATGGATTTGCCTTGGATGTGATGGTGATTCGGTGTTTCAAAACATTCATGTTAGTGTGATCACATTAACTTTGGAGTAGCTTGCCCCATACCTACTTGGTGTGCATTGTGTCACACATTGAACCAACCTAATTGTCTTGGTTTTGAGCAAGTTTTCCTTGGTTGCACATGTCAAAGGTATGCTAAAATATTTGTATGGTTTTTTTTTTCACACCATCCCAAGAAGGTTTTGGAATTTGTGAACCTTGCCAAGACATTAGAGACAAAGGGCTTGAAGTTGCTACACAACATCAAAACCCACTAGATATCCATGTTTAGCCCTTTGAAACATGTGTTAGGGGAGTATAAATCACTTGTTGTGAAGATGCACATGGATGTGCCAAAAAACAAGCTTGTTGCAAAAAACTTGGATTTGATGTGTGATTTGGAGTTGGTTTTTGGTCTACCATGCATCCTTCCAATGCTAGAAGTGGTGCACAAGTTGATCAAGTACTCTCAAAGGTGAGATGTTTTTATTTGTGATTTTTCTTGACATAATGAAATCAATAGAATCTAACATATACCACTTGTATGTCAACCCTTTCTATAAGTACAAGGATTTTGCTTTCTGTGAATTCATTGTTGTTTATGAACATTGTATTGAGTAGTTGCCCTCATTTGGGCTACACATGAAAACGAAACAAATTTTTTTTTGCTTTCAACTTTCATTCAATATTGGTGATTAGAAGTATGGGCTCCATCATCGTGGAGGTGTTGAGGGAAACTTTTGACATGAACCCAATCACTTGGATGTGGTTGAAGGTCCAATCTTCTCTGCTTCTAGTCCTAAAGCTAAACGAGTACATGAAAGTTGTTGACATTGTTATGGTGCAAGTATTGGATTCAGTGGAGGGTGAAAGGACCTTCAACAACTTAATTTTCATGAAGAGCAAGTTGCATAATCAATTGACCACACATCTCAACTTGTGTGTGCGAGTGTTCACCCAAAATTTCTACAATGTCACTTATGACACCACCACTACAACTTGGAAGAAATTAAGTACTAAGCAGATGGGTAGTTCTGAATTTGCCACTTGCATATCATAATTTGTGAAACCAAATTCTTCTTTTAAAGGTTTTTTTTTTTTTTTTTTTTTTTTTTTTTTAAAATACAAATTTTTTTTTTTTTTTTTTTATTTTTTTTTAAAAATTCTATTTTTTTTGGTTTTTTTTTTTTTTTTTGAGCAAAAAAAAAAACAAAAAAAAAAAACAAGATGAAAAAAGGC
>Ga0116229_10007563_pt1 | contig 17145 bp, 13 predicted proteins | sample S1TSphgellanicum_3_FD_87313 | JGI IMG/M metagenome (GOLD analysis project Ga0116229, IMG submission 87313) | Host-associated microbial communities from peat moss isolated from Minnesota, USA - S1T2_Fc - Sphagnum magellanicum MG | ecosystem: Host-associated > Plants > Peat moss > Unclassified... | reverse complement strand
TTTCTAAATACCTTGATTCTGATTTCAGTTTTTCAAAAATATAAATAGAGTTGAGAATCTAGTTTGGGGTCTTGTTCTTCAAAAGTAAAAAAATTGGTTCTGGTTTCAAAAACTAGACTCAATTTCAATTTGGTTATTTACCACCCAACACTGTTATCAAGGACCCTACCAGTTTGGTATATGAGATGAGGCAATATACCAACCTGCTGAGGACCATCAATGTTTGCTTTAGGAATTATTTTGTGTAGCCTAAGTGGCACTCATCCCTAGGAAGATTTAGCCAAATCTGGCTATAAACCAGATCTGAGGTACAAGTCTTTAATCAACCTTCTATATTTATGGCTACACACATAACACCAACAATATGAATCTGACTATTTTTGCTATTTTTCTCATTTTTGGCAAATGAAACCCTCCCAAATCATTTCATTTTGGATTATAGAAAGAAAAAATCAGTTTTGGGTGAAATTTCACCAATAAAACAGGGCTGCTAGGGATATGAGGTAATACCAGCCTTGTACCTGTTTTATACCAGTCTTCATATGAGGCGTATATTAGTGCTGTGTAGTTACTAGGTTTGGAGGGTTAGAACCATCGGTTCTGGTTATTAAAAAATGAACCAGTGGTTTATTGAAAACTTACCCTTATGCATAATCTATGGTTATTACCCAATTTCTTAATAATCTACTCGACACCCAATTTTTTTTGGATATTGATATTGCTAACCAGTGTGGTCCCAAAAACAATTGAAAAACAAGAGAACTACCCCGTGGTTATTTAAAAAGTCAATAGCCTGCAAACATGGGTTTTATCTGGGTCCTTAAATTTGTTTTCTTTGAGCTACTCTCTAGCAATTGGGCCATTTGCTCATGACCAGGTGATTTTTGTTTTGAAGCTGCTGGTCTATAAGGAATAATAAACAAAGAGAGAATCATGGTGGACTGGCTCATGTTCTATCAATGGCAACAAATGTCAGGAGTGAAATGTGCTTGGAAGAGGTTCTTCCTTCCTTGATCATAAGAACTTGATGATGAGAAACTGCAGGGGATCTTACAGACTAACTTGCGTAAGTCAAGGAGACAGCACTACATACCACCCTCCAGCTTCTGACTTTCTGCTTTGTCCTTTCTTTGAAAATTTCTTTCCTTCCTTCCTTACATGGCAGATATTTACTAGGAGAGCTCTGTGCTTCCAGGAACAGTATCTGTAGAAGAAAGCTCAATGAGAAAGTATCACCAAATGCTCACAAAGAGATACCTCCAGGAACCTTGGGAAATTTGAGTACTTCATTGCCAATCAAGTAGGAAAAGTCTATACCTCAAGATCTAGTGCTAATGAATGTAAAGAGCATAAATAAAGTTGGTATGTCTTCCTGAGAAGGCAGGAGTTGGTATTTCCTCCTGAGGAGACAAGTGTTACTTAGTACTCATTCCCGAAAGACATGCGTCACTTTTTCGAGTGTTGTTGCACATAGCCTTAGCATAAAATGCTGGTGGGCTTTTTGAGAAGGTAATTGCTCGTAGAGACAGGAAATTTACGTGTTTGAAAAGCCTTTTGGTGTGATTTTTACCATGATACCAAGCGAGTACCACAAGAAATTTGTAAAGAAGTGTGTGCAATTTTTACATGTAAAGCCCTCAAAGGTCAAGTGTGAGGCTAATTCCCATAAAGCCCACTCTCCTCGGGCCTTACCCTACACTTAGTCTTGAAAATGTTGATGTGGTAACTTGGGATTGCTCAAAGAGTGTTTTGACACAAGTGCTTAAACAATGCTTGTTGGTGCTAGAACAATGATCAAAAAAATTGGTCACAGATTTTATGATTTTTTTTGGATTATTTTATACTCATTGGATTATTTTCAACATTATTCAAATGTTACATTGATGTGTAATTACAAGACACAATTTTACCATCAATTTAATTTATTGGAAATGCAAACATGTCAAATAAGCATTGCTTTTGCCTAAAGTGAAGTGACTACTTTGAGTGTGATTGCGCCCTAATGCAGTTTTGCAAGGACGCGTAGAAGAACACAACCAAAATCATGTAAACAACCCTGCCAAACTTGATTGGCTATGTCTGAAAAGGAGACAGCCTGAAAACAATATAGATTTCATTTGGTCTCAAATTTTGAGTAATGTTTAGTGGGTGTGTTTTAATGTTATTTTGTTGTTCACTTTTTGTTGGAGAACTTCAAGGAACATTTTTTGTTTTCCATTGTTGCTAGTTTGAACTTGCCCTTTAAGCTAGTTTTCATTTTGTCCCACATTTTGAGGAATGTGTGCTTAGCGTGTGAATTGTGAGTTCATTTTTTTCCTTGAACTTCATGAGGCACTATCATCAATGCCTTTCACCTTGTGAACTGAGGGTGGATCAGCAAAAGGTTCAAGGTGAAAGGCATTGACAGTAGTGCCTCACCCTTTGTGACAAGCAAGGGTTTGTGCGCAAACTGAATGGCTCAAATGCATTAAATGAAAGTTGGAGATTGCATTTCATCATTTTCCCCCTCCCACCCAAGAGAGTTTACACATAAGATCCTCATTCCAAGGAGACTATGTGAGATTTCAAGCTCCAGGAGGAAGCAAGAAATTTAGCCTAGTAAGGCACCTTCCAAATACACCATCCAAAATTTCTTTCTCTGAAGTTCTGTGAAACATTTTATATTTCGACTATTGTGGTTTGAACCTTGCCATATAAAAGGCAGAGCCACTGCAAGATGAGATGAGCCTGTTTGTGAATGAAACCACAAGTACGAAGAAGAAGTGGAAATAAGTGGAGCGCATTAACAAGGAAGCTGACAAGAAAGGGCTAAAATGATGTAAACCTGCCAAACTTTATTCACGAAAGCACCCATACAAAGAAGAAGTTGAAATATAGCGTACAAGGAAAGAAGCTAAGAAGAACACCCAAAATGATAATGAATTTTGCAAGCTGCCAAAGCTTTATTAACAAAAGCACCAGTATGAGGGGAAGTGGCAATAGAGTGCACTAGCAAGGAAGCTAACAAAGAACACTGAAAATGATGTAAACCTGCCAGACTCCATTAACAAAAAAGCATTAGTACATAGCATTAGTCGGAAATATAGTGCTAACAATAACACCCAAAATGATATAATCTCGTGTTGGGTGATTCTCTCTTTCCCCAACCGACTGGTAAGGGTGGGGTATATAGAGACCCTTGTTGACAAATGACTCTCAAAAATCAAAGAATCTCAATTGTATGCACCCAAGAGAGCCCATCTTTTAAACCCCGTTTATATGACCATTAGCAATATAGTGTGATTCATATTAATTAGATCATGGGTTGTGCACTCACAACTTTTCCTTTTTTCTTAAAGGAGCCATATTGATTGGCCCATCAGCAAATTCTTTTGGAACATTGGGCATGCCCAAAACAGAAGCACCTCTTGGGACTCCCCTGGTTGTAAAATCGAAACAAATGTGCACCCCTGGATGAAGTAGAAGGGGAACCTGAGATCATGGATATTAGTTTCCAGATTCTTCAGATAACAAGTTTTCTTTTGTTGTGTGTTTCTTCACTCCCAATGGTTGGAGACATTCTTCAAGCTTGGAAGGGATCCAATCCCAATTATACTATCCTCATCATATGAGAGTATCCTATGAGTTCTGGCATGTCATCCCCCTTGAGGCTTAGTGTGGCTTAGTAAAAGATTGTCTGTTTTGTGCCCATACTTTGGAGGGGAGCTAATTTGGGGAAGTTCTGATTATGGAAATGAGCAGGTCATGGGCCCACTAAGAAGAAGAAGGACACCAAAGCTTACCCATTATGCAAAGTCACATGCTTCAGAGAACACCCACCAATGGGTAGCAACCAGCTGGTCATTTTGGACATGCAATGGAAAATTTTGTCCTTATCTTCTGTAAATTTTGTTACAACTAAAAAAACCTCCCTTACTTAGAGTTGCATGAGATGATCCATTTGAGAACTATGGTTATATATCAAAATTGGCTCTTTTGATTTTATTGAGGACCGTGGTTATGAACCATAAGAACCACCCTAATAACCTGCAAGGCTTTTAAGGTGCAATTTCTAATACCCACCCAACATTGATATGTGCCTCCAATTTTGTGTGTATAATTTGTTAGGCATATCAACTTCTAACATCAAACCCAATCACATCCATTTGAGCAAAACGTATTAGAGTTTGTTCATTGTGTATTACATACTTAAGTTCTTTAAAATCATGTTATTGGTCCACATTGATACATAGTCAATCTCACCACAAATTTGTCTTTGGCATTTGCAAATTTAAACTAGGGGGCCAGATGTGAGGTTGGTTGGGTTGGATAGTGTAATAAGTTTTGTAAGTTCAATTTGTGGGCCTAGCCACACTTCAGAGACCGCCATTTTTCTTGGGCAACTCATATCTTGGTTTGTGAGTTGATTTTAATTTCTGGAAAAAAAAGGTGCTAGCTTGCCATGGTAGCATAAATTGAATTTGGGTTGCCATTTTTCTTTTCAATTCATTTCAGGAAAAAGCAACTATTTATTGGTGGATTCCCCTGTTTACATGCAAAAAGAGCTTAGAGAAATTTCCTAGTGTATTTGGAGATCACCTTCTATTTGTGAATATCTCTCTTTTTCTTTTCTTGGAGGGATGTTACACCTACTTCCCTAGGGTGGGAGGAAAATATGTCTACTTCTAAGTGTAAGATCTTTTCCACTCTTAAGGAGTAGGTGTAAGAACCAATGTTGTGAAGGTATATTGTTTTTATATATCCTAAGGTAGGGGTATATATATAATTTCAATTTATTTATTCAAAGGGTAAGGGCATATTATAATTTTTTTCATTACAGTAGGGTCCGAGTACTTAGCATTATTAAAATCTATGATTGCAAAAATTAAAAATATGGGATTGGAAAATCCAAAAAAGTTATATGTTTCATGGCAATTTGATCTTGAGTTAATCTTGCACCAAACATCATTAATGTCAATTCTTGGGGGTTATAATTTGATAGGTGTTCTGCAAAAGGATAATTTTTTTTGATAAGTTAAACACAAAAGGGGAATTAAAGTTTCAAAATTATATCTTGTTGTTGCAGTTGTGATTTTTTTAATTTTCACATAATTACTCAAAATAAAAAGATCTTTGAATGTAGGATCAAACATTAGAGCTAACATCATGTGAGATTTTTTGGGATAAAATTGATACAAACAATTTAGAAATGGAACAAGCACATGAGTGACTTCTAATTGCATCTTATTTGTTCCCCCATTTCAATTTCATAGCAATTCTGCATCAAATTGAAATGGGGGAATAAAGTTCATTCAATTTCTAGTTTAAGTCTCTCATTGATCGAGTTCACACTAAGGTTAATTGCATTTGCAAGTGCATTATTCAACAACTAGTAACCATGATATTGATTTAGCACACAATTTAATACAAGTGGGGCTAGGGTTGAAACAAGGATTTTTACAATGGCCCAAATCTGTGGTGTTGGAATTATGTTTTGGACAACCAATGTTTGTTGACGGTAACAAACATGAAGAATAGCCTTAAATTCAAAGGCCTATTGGTACATTGCCACTTTGAAAGTTAAATATACTTATAACCAAACAAGCCTATGTCCATTTTGCCCTTTGTTTTCTTGATTTTTTTGGCAATGTTATACAAGCTTGAATTGAAGATTGTGAAAAATTTGTTGCTCATAGGTTGTAGACCTAAAATTACCTTCTCATTAGAAATGGCATATTGGCAAGTTTTAAAAAGGGCATGGCTAAAACAAACACATTTAAATGGTGCCAATATCCCCAATTCTTCACAATGACAATTTGTTTAAGAACATATGTCATTGTAAATAGATTTGTGCCTTCATCTTTCACATAATAAATAATTTTGTTAGTCAACTTGTTTTCTTAACAAAGTTTACAATTGACTAGCAAGATTAATTTCAATAATGTTTTTTTGCCTAAAACAGATCAATTGTGACATGTTTTAGTTCCCAATCCAATGTTAAAAAAAATCATAGGGGCAAAATTATCAAGTGTACTTTTGTTGATCCAAAGGTCAAATGTTGTGATAGAAAATATGGCATTGACATAAGGCAAAACAAATTCTTCAAGTATGCGCTTTATCATATGAAATAATATTTCAATTATGTTTTTGTGTGATGGAAACACCAATTCTGGGTTTGTTTGTAAACCAAATCACCTCATCCATAAGTTTTCAATCATGTTTAAAGGTAATAACCCCTTCACAACAACCAACACAAGATCATCAATGAAAGCTTTTTGTTTTTCATTTGATTTTTGGTATTTGTAGTATTATTGAAAAATGCAAAAATGGATCTTAGAGTTATCACTTTTTGAACTTTGTTTCGTAGAAGCATTTGTTTTGGCAGAATGGCATTGTACAATTTCATTAACATACATTTTAAAAATGTCAAAATGTTCAACTTCATAATGTTTTTTCATGGTTGAAGTTCCATTTTTAACTTCATAAAAAATTAATCCTTTCTTACCTCAATATTTCGATCCTAGAAAATGAACACTCAAAGTAGTTGAATGACACAAAATACAATGAAAAACTTGTTTGGTTTCAAATGACATAAACCCATTGTCATTTAGTTTGAAAAGAACCTTAGGAATAGATTTTTGATCCCATGAAATTCAAAAAAATTCTTCATGTTGTAATGTTGACTTAATTTAAGAGCAAGTTTGGTTATACTAGATCTACTAATTGATGAAAAACCAACAACAACAGTTGTGGATGAAGGTACATCGCCATTTGGAATGGTGAATTCCTTTGGGTTGTTGGAGCTTTTATTCACCATTTCAAATTACATGAAAAAAAATAAATCAATTTTTTCTCTTTACATTTCTTTCTCTAAAAAAACATTCACCACACACACACACACACACACCTTGGTTGGAAACCTTAATTGTTTGCCAACCTATAGGTGTTGCTGCTAGAGACACACATTTTAATTAAAAACCTTAGATGTTTGCCAACCTATAACTATTGGAAACAACACCTTAGCTAAAAATACTTTCACACACACATAAACACATAGTTGTTTGCCAACCTTTAGCTATTAGAAACCCAATGTTGCTATTAAAGACACCACCAGTGCTATTGATTGCTATGATCCTTGGTCTTGTTGTTGTAACTTGAGCTATTATTACCATTCACCCTATTGCAAGTCCTTCCCATAAATTATGTTGCCCTTTGACTTGTTGCTTTGACTCACTACTACTAACCTCTTATTTATTTGGTAACTTGCTACACACCCACACACACATAGAACACACACACCTAGAGCATGAACTTGAAAACATGAACACAAGTTATTGGAAACTTACGTGTTGAGTGACATGTTGCACACATTGGAAACATGAACACCATGAACTTCCACCATGAACACCATGAACACCTTGGAAACTTGAACATCTTTGCACCGACACCTTGGAAATCTTAACATTGTTGCACCCATACCTTGGAAACTTAAGCACGAACCTAAATTTGAAAATTTGAAAAATCTAAAATTTTAATATGAATTTGGTATTAATGAATGGTTGTAGGTAGATTAACATTGGAAATATGAACACATGTATGCCAAAATTTAATCTAGACAAATAACAACCCAAATATTTGTATTGGATTTAAGGTTTTTGGTATTATAGTGTGGATATTTTTTTGTCCAATTAAGAAAACAAAATGTTAGGATGGGAAAGATCACACTTGCAACAAGAAATAAAGTGAACATTCTACATATAAGTAACTAATCCATCAATATTTGGAAGTGTTGTGATAATCCAAAATATCAATACAAGAAATCTTGGTTTTTCAAATTGTTCAACTTGACTACCATGTCCTTTCCATTGGTTTAATTGACCTTTTTCACTACTTAATCAATGTGACATTTAGTCAAATATGACAAAAAATAACACCTTCAATCAAAAAGGTTTTAAAGATATAATCAAATGAAACACATAGTCAAATAGGACATGTGATCAAATATTCATGACATGTGATAATAAAACTTGGAAAATAACATTATGTAGGTAGGTGATTAGACATAGGTTGTAAATAGGTAAGCACAAAAATGGGTAAGGATGTAAGTATATAGGACTTAATTAATAATTAAATAGATAAATAAGATTATTATTTTGTGCAATTATTTTTAAACTAGGTAGGGTTTATATATAGGTAGGGTAAGGTAGGGTATGGTAATGGGCTTAGGGTTTAGGGTTTACAAAAGATTTAGGGTATGATAAGGGTTTAAGTTTAAAGTAGGGTATGGTAAGGGTTTAGGTTTAGGGTATAAGAGGTTTTTAATATATATATTTTTTAATAAATAAAATTGTTCATTTTATGTAACAATTTTTAATGTGTCAAATATTACAATTTGAAAAATGATGTTATATCATTGAACATCAAATTCACAAAATAATCAACACTTTAGTTGAATTTTTAATTCAATAAAATGAAAAACCATTTTGAAATTAAAAAAAAATCATTAGTTAATTGTAGATTATATAATATTTGAAAAAATATTATATAAAATTAAATGGATAAAATGTGAAGACTTGTATAAATATCAATATTTTATTTAATATGATGAACTATAAATGTTTTTGAATATAATGAAAGTGGAATTGGTTAAATTTCATTTAAAAAATGTTTGTAAAACCTTTATGATTAAAATTTACAAATTTATGATTATTGCATTGATGAAGAACATTAAAAAAACTAATTTATTTATGCATAAAATTCGATATACTTTTACAATAGATAAGTAAATTACCAACTACTTACTTACCTACCTACTTACCTTACCTAAGGCCTACTTTATCTACCTACCTATCTACCTATGCTTACCTACATACATACCCTACCTAACTACCTACCCTTAGGTACTTAGATAGGGTAGGTAAATAATTGGTAAGTGATAGGTAGTTAAATAATAAACAAATAGATCGGTGAGTAGTGAATGTGAAATTTGGATTCAAGTAAAATAAGTTAAAAGAAACATGTTATGTTCATTTTGCATCATATTGTTTTATAAAATGGTGTGGTGGTTTGATGGTCAAAACATTGGCATGGAATTAAAGAGACCAACGTTCAATCCCTTTACCGACATATATTATGTAGTGTATATATTCTCATACATATATTTTATACATATGTGTCAATGTATAATACATATATACATAGGTGGGTTGTGGCCCTGGCGGGTGGTTGGGTAGGTAGGTAGGTAGGTAGGTAAGTACTTCATATTTATTAATTAATTATTACATTTAAAATTTATATTATTATTCATTATTACAAATAATGATATTCAATAATTATGTAATATTTATTATAATATTATAACATTATAATAATTGATATCATTATTTATTACTGAGCTTCATGTTGCTATGCACTATTAGTGACATTCAACCTTTTTTTCTTATCATGTTCCCATTTGGTTTTCAATATCTTGTTATTATTTATATAAATTTCAGATTTAATTTAAATTTTATTAAACATTATATCCATGATGGGTAAGGTAGAAGAGGGAAGTAGTTATTAATAAAAAAATGAGGTAGTTATTAGTAAAGGAATGAGGTAGTTAAGCTTGAAAATGAAATAGGATTTTTTTTTGTATCGCTACCGATGGGTAGGAGAAAGGAGCAAGGTAGTTATTAATAAATGAGGTAATTAAGTTGGGAAATGATGAAGTAGTTATGAGTTGTTTCTAGAATTGTCCTTGGAATTGTCCAAGGACAACCATACGACAGATTTTATGAGCCTATGAAAGGTCATGCAAAATCACCCATATACAAGCTCCTCAAAATTTCATCATTGGAATTTTAAATTATTGTATATATATATATTGAAATGTCCAAATTTTTTGGTTTAATTCAACAATTCAATTTGACCAAATATCAAAATGAATAATTTTTGGTCAAAATTTTCAATTGAATAAACCATGATATGTTGTATTGCATTATATTTATCAATGTACATACACAAAATTTGAGTGCAAAATTTGATAAATGTGCAACCCATTTAATTTTTGAATTTCTAACATCCTTAAACCCAAGATTTAGTATTTTCAAAATATTTTTCCTTTTCAAGCAAACTTCATTTTCTTTTAACAAAGCCTCCTTAAAAACAAAAAAACTTAGCCAATTTGTTCCCATCAACAAGGTTGCAATCAATTTGTCCATCATTAGGCCAATTTTTGTTAATCATGACGAATTTGTCAAGATTATCAACCCCAAGATGGCATTGTTATAAGTTAATGAATATGCCTACAATTGAAAAGATCCATTCAATTTTGATTTGTGAACCTAGCTGTCAAGAATTTGATGTGCCAAGCCTAAACCCACATTTGGAAATTTAGTTTCATTACTAGTTTATCACAATTTCAACTGATTGAACCCCTTTGCATTCTCCACATCAAAACTATGAAACAAAGACAACTTAACATTGAACAATCCCTTCTAGCTTATGATCATGTAACCATTGACCCAAACAAGCCACTTGAAGGATCACGAGTGTTGCAAGAATTGGGATTGTAGTTTGACTTATGTTCAAAAAAACCAAAATAATGTTCAATAAGGGTAGAAAAATCAAATCATCATATTGTTGCACCAATTTGGTTGCAATGTCTTTGCCAATGTGGTGCATGATGTAATCCATGAATTTAAAACATACATCAAGCATTAAAGTGAAGATGTTATGAGTTTTTTCTTGAAAAATGGTTTAAATGCAAAACCTAGGAAAGGACATAACACATTGAAAACTTTTACAACCATTTTGTCATATATAATTTCAATCTTTTGATAAAAATTCCCCACCCTATAGTGGAAGAACAATAGAAGCTTGATGTGCATACCTTTTTTTCATTGCCCCCATAATTGCCAAAGTAGTAAATAATGCTTGAAACCTTAGCTTGCGAAGATGATTTTTTTGCATGTAGTAAACGTTTTTAGCATATTCCAAGGTTTTTTGGAATAGATTGACCTTGGAAACAAAACATGTTTTTTATGAAGGTCTTTAGTTTCTTGTGTCACATGCCAATTTCATGGCAAGCCTTTTCCCATTCATGTTTGCCTTTCTTGGGCTTTTTAATCCAAATGATTGTCTTTTGAGTAACAACTTGTGCATCTTGAACAAACAAACTTTCTTCATGCCCACACCAACCTTAGTTTCATCGATAACTTATTGACATGCTTTCAACATAACATGATTAAAACAAAAGCCACCAAATAGTTGAAATAATTATATTGATTTATATAATACAACAAAAAAGAATATAATTGTAAAAAAATTCAAGTTAGTTCTTTCATCCTTGACATAGGTGATGACCTTATTTGTGAAATTGAATTCAATCAATAAAACCTTCATTTGTTTTACAATAATTTGCATTAGAAATATTAATTGTTTCAAAATGTTGCAACCTTAACATTGGGTTCGCAACTAAATGTGGAATGCGAAGGCCCATGAGGCCAAGAGAATGTGTTTAGGTGTGAAACACATTTTTACAAATGGGGGAAAGTGTAACAAATGGAACCCAATGACTCCCAAGTGCATTCCCACTTTGGGAGTTGCACTCGTGTGGGACTCCCAAATGTTCAAAGCCTTGGTTGAAAAGGCAAGAAAACACCAAATTGAACCCCTAAGATATCTTTGGAAATATCTCAAGTGTAGATGCTTAAAGTGCCCTTGCATTGTTTATTTAGACCTGATATGCATGAGCTATGATCAAAAGAAGGGTTGGGAATCAAATTGGGAACTTGACTTTTGACCACAAATCCCTTTAGAGCAATAGTCAAATGATTTTCGATTAGGGCGTATAATACACTATTGGAAAGATTTTTTTGAAAGCTATAAGATATTGCCCTTGCATGATCCAAAAAGGTTTGATTTGAAGAAGATATGAGGGTCCAAAATTTCAAGACAACAAGAGTCCCAATTTTGGAATTCCCACTTGGGAATCCTGGGATAAAATGCCATTTGGATGTAGCCCTTGTGGAAAGTCACATAATATAGTATAGGGAGGGGAGTAATGTTTCTTCCCCAAAGGTTATGGGCCATGTAAAACTTGTGATTGAAGTTGTCCTTACTAAGTCCAATGCACCATTTGTGTTCAACTTGTAATAACCGCTTTCTCTCCTTAGTTGTGCAAGTTGATTTCATTTTGAACTCTTGTTTGTGAATTCATTTTAGTCCCATCTCAGAGCTCCAACATGCCCCTTTACCCCAAAAGTGTTGCAAGTTAAGGAGCATGCTTCAATTTTTTATATTTATTTCGTTATTTCCCTTTGAGACCCACTTTTGGGTCTCTTAAGGAGTTTGGGGGCACATCACAAACAATCCAATAATTATCATGTTATGTTACAAGGAATCAAATTTTGGTTGATTGAATTGATAACCAATGGGTGCAAATGAAATAACATGAACCACACCCACCCCCTTGGGTGATTACTTATTGGTTGCTTATTTTGGAATATTAAAAAAATATTTTGAACAAAAGTCTTTAAATGTTTTTTGAAAAGTCTTGAAATTTTTTAGGACATTATTATGTTATGGTTTACATTAAAAAATTGCTAAAAATATATCATTAAAAAAAAATCAAGTTCATTTACAAATCCTTTTATTATTAAAAAGTAGAGATTATTGTGTTTTCAAAGTGCTTTTGAGTATTTTTTCATTTCTTAGATTGATTTCAAACTTTTAACTTATATATATTAATACATTGAAAATAACATTATATAAAAACAATTCTATTTAAAGTTTTTAATTTTATTTCTAGAATGTTAGATACACAAAACCAAACACTAGTTACACTTACAATGGTACATGTTAATGTGACTACATCCCAATGCAAGAATGTTATAATTTGACCTTGCCATGCACAAGTTGAAAATCATTGTTTAAATTGCAAATTAACCAATGGCAAAATGCACATTTTACACAATCATTAGTATTCATAACATTGGAGCATATGAGTGCAAAACATGACAATGTGAAAAAAAAACAAGGCAAAAGGCAAAACGAGAGAAATTTTTTATAGCAATATTCTTGTTGTGATTGCATCAAGCCTTAATCATCAAGAAAAACAAAAATACACTGAAAAGCAAAGCAGATCAAATTGATGCACCATGACTTTTTAGGAGTTAACAACTATGGCATACGTAATGTTAGGGAGGATTTATCCAACACTTGGAATCATATTGAAAAGACCATTTTCAGCCACCCATTAACATTACATTTATGTATAGTTGTTAATGGAGTTAGTACTCTTGCATGACTGCATTAACAACTATAGGCATATGTAATGTTAGCGGGGGATTTATCCTATACTTGAAATCTTAGATCCATATGAAGGAAGGTAGTTTGGTTTGTTTCATAGTTATGAGATCCATGAAACTAGGATGGTTTAGATCGTGTTCTTGGTGTCTTTGGAGACTGCTCTCAACGACGAGGAGGGGTGCATGGGCTTAGAGGTTCCATGATGTTTGGAGTTGCGGTGCAAAAGTTCTGGAATATTGAATGATTTTTTAAGTGAAAATTAAATTAAATCATAGCCAAAAACTCCGAAGGAATTTGTAATGTGCCTTTGGTGTTATTGGAAAGATTTTAGAAGCAGGATTTTGTCAGTTGTCAGCCACCCCACATTTGCCCGAGGCTTTTGGCCTACTGCACACCCTTGTTGTGATTCTCCTTTCAAAAGTGTGCGACTCTCCTTTATGACTTCTGGACTGGAAATTGAACCGTGTCCAGCACTCTTCTCTATGATAAGTGAAGTCATAACAACATTGGTAAAGTATTGAACTTTGGGTGCACCAGTTTAAAGCTAGCTAGCTCTTCTTTCACTCCACATTTCTGCACAAAAGTGTTGTCTTCTGCTGCAGACATTAAAACCACACTAAGCCAAATTTCTGCCAAAGGAAAAATTAAAAATTGCTCCCCATTTGTTGTTATCATGGTTTTTTGGTTTCTATCCTATAATTTTTTATAACATAAAGTTGGTTGGAGTTTTTTGCTCATGACGCCCTGTTTCTGCTCAGACTTAAACCCCAGGAAAACATGGCTCGAATCTTTGACAACTTATAAGTTACATTTGACTTAATGAAATCATTACACATCTAAATGATCTCCCAATGTGTATTTGTATGTATGTATGTACCTCTCACAAAGCATAATCTTCTTCCTACTCCTCCTCCTCCTCCTCCTCTTCTTCTTCCAGGCAGTTTGCAAATCTCTATGGTGCTTCCAACTTCCAAGGTGACAAACTTTTGTGGTAAGTAAGGTCCCAAGTCCAGCGGACATTACCAAAATACATCTACCCACCTGAGGCAGTAGTAGCTGCCGAGGGTGGTACTGCCTCTGGTGGTGCTGGTGGTTGTGGTACACGAATTCTGGTTACACCCTGGACCATGTGCCTTACTGTACTTTAAGCTCTGCTAGAAATTTCTTTTCCTCCACTTTTCCTTGACCTTGAACAAGAAGAAATCTTGACCTTTTCCAAGGATGAACATTTAAAAAATACAACATTCCTCTTCTTCCTTCAAAGTTGAGCGAATGTTAACTTTTTAATGTAGCCTCAAAATACACTAAGAAATTTCTAGCCATGTTTTACGATTATGGCTGTTTTTTTAAGAAGAAAAATGTTGACGAAGGGCAGGTTACATTGGGGGAGGTTTTGGAACTTGGGCAGCTGCCCTGATTGCCATGCCCTCAAATGTCATACCACCTCACCTGGACTTAACCCTTCCATTACATTGTAGCTGAATTTAACCAGCATATGGTTGGTTAAATTGAGGTATTGTAAGACTAGATAGGATAGGCAAGTTGGGAGAATTGCCTAGAGAGCTTCAGCCAACGAATTTTCAAAAACTTGCCAAAACAATGTAGATGATAACTTGCACGCAATGTGTCTTTGCACAAGTTAAAAGTCTTTTGTACTCATGTACTACTTCTGACCATGTTTTTCTTTTGTACTCAGGTACTTGTTATTATTAGTTGCAGTGATGCAAAACCTTTTCCTCTACTAGTGTAGAATGGCCAAAAAAAAATGAACTTTTTTCTTCAAACCTTTCAAAAAACTTCTGTTTAGTATATATCAAGACAATCTTAAAACTATACAAAATATGGGGACAGGCTCTTGAAAGTTTAGGGTTTAAGGTTTAGGGTTTAAGGTATAGAAAAGCAATTGTAGGGTTGCATGGAGGTGATTTCATAAGTGTCTAGGAAGTTTCATCAGTTACAAGCTCATTTTGTCGGATTGCCGACTAGTCTGTATTCCTTGACCACAATTGTAAACCTAAATCCTTGAGGTGCAAAGAAAGTCTATTGATGTATACATTATTATGTCAGTAACAAAAATTTCACTAGTAGAAATTGTAAACCTAAGTTAAATCTTTTCAGTGCAAGAAAACTTCATTGCTGTACAAAAAAAAAATTTGTCAGTAAAAAAAAAATTGTCACTAGGGAGAAATTAGCGGAATTGGATGAATTGGTGGTGGGTATTTAGTATTGTCCTTCTTCCTTTCCTCGTAGACAAAAACCCTATCATTGCAGAGGCAGATCACACACTTCCATTTGAGTGTGGCAAACTGTAAAAACCCATAATTGCACACACACCCAAACACCCAAACATTGTACATGTACATGTTCAAAGTCAAGTCTTCTTCTTCTTCTCAAGTCTTCTTTTGCTTCTTACTTGTTGCAGAAATTTTTCTGCACTTTTTTTTTTCCCAATATTGACAGGATTGAACTACACCATGTACTGATGATGGCCTCCAATTTGCTATGAGTACCACCTAGTCTTCTCACCTTTTTGCAATCCCAATTTTCAGATGAAGTTTGTGGCTGCTGATTGGAAACAGTAAGTAAACACATCTTGGACATGGAGAAATCATGTTGGAGGCTCAAATACCAGGTATGGGTCGGTGGGTGGAGCTCCTCTCTCTCTCTAAGAGAAGGTTCCTCAGGATGGCAAATGACATGATTCCAGCTGCAAAGAACTGCAATTCTGAAGAATCTGCAGAGCCAATTTGCACTTGGGACACACAAGATGTGTTGCAGAGGAAAAAGAACTGCACTGGAGAAACTCGTGTGAAATTGAGTGCCTCCCATCAGTCTGCAGCTCCGGGTTTAGGCGTGCAAGTCTTGCCAATCAGGACGACTAGTAAGAAGGAGGAGGAAGAGGAGAGAGAGGTGAGGACTTGTGAGTTGAAAAACTCTGACAATTTGTGTGTGTCCATCCCTATGTCACCATGTACAATTTCCATGACACCGTTTTGTTCGTAGCAACAAAGTCATGTGCTTTTGAAATTTTGCTTGTCCATTGGGACAATTGTGGATTTTCATGCAAATTCACTTTCATTTGTTCATTTGGGTGGTTTAGTCCCTTCAAAAAGGTGGTGCCAAATATTTTTTCTTTTTGGGGTCAATTTCTCCTATTTTGTGATTTTTTTATGAGAAAAAAAAGAGGAAAATTTGGAAAAAATCTCTATTTAGTTTTAACAAAATTTTCTTTGTAAAATGTGGGTTTTCATCAAGAATCCACCACTTTCATGAAATCAAAAAAATTGAAGAAGGAGAAAACATTGGTTGGCACCATTTGGTCACAATTTCTTGTTGACCATCTCGAATTGTAATTGCTAGTGTCACAATTTTAGATCATTGCTATTTCTAAGTCCTCCATTTAAAATTTTGAGAACATGTTTTTGTTCACACATCGAAAGCTATTAATATTAAATTCTCTCACATTTGGTCTCAAAATTATATTAGTAATATGTAACATGCTCTGAAATACAATTAGTCAAATTTATTTATACAAATATAAAATGGACAACAACATATATGACCCACAACCAGGGTTTTTTTAAAAAAAAATTTAAAATCTTGAAAGATGGCCAAAAAAATCCCTAAAAATCACAAAAATTTGTTTTTTAAAAATTTTTTGAATTTTTTTTTCTCTAAATTGGGAAAATTCACCCCCCCAAAAAAAAAAAAAAAAAAAAAAAAAAAAAAAAAAAAAAAAATAAAAAAAAAAAAAAATAAAAATAAAAAAAATTTTTTTTTTTTTAAAATTATAAAATTTTTTTATTAAAAAAAAAAAAAAAATTAACCCCAAAAAAAAAAAAAAAAAAGAAAAAAAAAGCACTACCCAGAACT
>Ga0116229_10007561_pt1 | contig 17146 bp, 15 predicted proteins | sample S1TSphgellanicum_3_FD_87313 | JGI IMG/M metagenome (GOLD analysis project Ga0116229, IMG submission 87313) | Host-associated microbial communities from peat moss isolated from Minnesota, USA - S1T2_Fc - Sphagnum magellanicum MG | ecosystem: Host-associated > Plants > Peat moss > Unclassified... | reverse complement strand
TTGCCAGTAAAAGTTGGGAATCGCCTTAAATTTACATGCCTACAAATGGTGTGCCATATATCGTTGGAAAGTTATCAACGAAGGCTACAACTTTGCTTTGCATGTCACCTTAATCGAAGGTTTACACAAGAAGGTACGGGCATCCAAAGTGGCAAGAATCCAAATTTCGAGAATTTCTAGACTCCCAACTTGGAAGTCCTAAAAAAAATGACATTTGGGTGCAACCCTCGTGGCTAGTCACAAAAAATACTGTAAGGGGGAAGGTGGTAGCTTCCCCTAAGCTCGAGCCATGGTGAATCTTGTGAATCCATGTACGCTCGTAACTTATCCATGCACCAAAAATGCTCCAACTATGCACTAACCAACTTGTTATTTGGTTTTATAGATCCATATGAATAATTAATCCACTTGCCATTCATCCTAATCCTCGTTCCGAAACTCCAACACGCCCCTTTTACCCCCAAAGTGTTGTGAACCAAGGAGCATACCCTAACTCCTTCCGTTATTTTCATTTTGAGATTCGCATTTGAGTTTGTCAAGGAGTTTTGGGGGTGCATCACATGGTATCAGAGTTCTAGTAGAGCTCCATCCATTAATCGAGTAGTTCTAATGGCACTGAAAAGGATTCATAAATTAGTACAAAAAACCATGATGGAAGAACCCACCTAAAACCTAAATGTTCCATCTGAGACCTTAAGGGAGGAAAAACAAGAAGATTCTAAAGAATAAGAAGACCATGACAACCGTGATGATCATGAAAATGAAAAGGGGCAACTAACAACAATTATTTTCATTCAAAAAAAATTAGAGGTTTTACTTCAAATGAATAGGTTTGATTTCATCGAGTCGGTTGAAACCCTCAAAAAAGGATCTTCTAAAACTATAGGATTCAAGCTCGTTAAACCTAAGAATTTTGATGGGGTCCAAAATCAAAAGGTTGTGGATGTTTGGCTTCTAGAAATGGAGGATTACTTTCATGCTATTAAAATTGGGCAACAATCCGCCATGGAACTTGCTCAATCCTATCTAAGGGGCTATGTTTCGACATAATGGAGGATAGTGAGGCAAGAGGAAAAGAATACCCATGGCTACACATGGGAATTTTTCAAGGAACACATTGAGTTGGAATTCATTCCAAAGAATTATGTCTACATCTCAAGGTGCAAACTTTATGACCTTATGAATGCAACAAATGATAACTTGTGCTAATATGTGAAGTCGTACACCAAACTCATGTTTGAGATTCAACATATGCATGAGTTAAACCAAGTGTGTCATTTTGTGATGGGGCTCCCAACTTGGGTTAAACACAAATTTGAAAAGAATTGGCCCACCTCATTATTTGAAGCCATCATGAAAGTGGAAGGTTTTTCAGATGTGGGACAAAGTGAAAAGTCTAGGTTCAGGAAGGAGAACGAATTCCTTCACAAAAATGCACGTTATGAAGGGGAATGGAACTAAGGGCAAGACATTTCAAATGGGGAAAAGCCCAAATAGTTTCAAACCCAAAGGAAATTTTGTCAAGAACAGGGCTCTTTTAAAAGGAAACCAACCCAACACTAATAGAAATCAGCCCAAATGCAACCATTTCGTTTATAACTACATGGGCATTGTAGTCGTTTGTGACTAAGTTTGAGAATATTTACAACTATAAGATCAAATTTTTATTTTGGTCACTCTTACAACTATGATCTAACTATTAAAAACTTCATCCTATCAGTTGAATGGTTTTTAGGTTTATTTTCATCCATAAATATATTGATATGTCCCATTAATCACAATAATCACCAAATTAATCACATCATAAAGGTATTCTACAATGACATAGGGGTGTATTTGTATGTATGTATTAAAATTATATTTATGATATATTACATATATCATAAATATATATATTTGTGTGTATATTAATTATGTGTCTGTATGTATATTGTTCATATAATGAATTTAAAAATTAATATTTCAATTTAAGAAATCTTTATGTGAATTTGAATTTTTTTATTTACTTCTAATTTTTCTATTTCATTAAAAATCATTTTTTGAGTCTAAATATTGTTATTACAATTCTAAGACATTTTATTTGAATTTAAAATAAATAATTGAATTTGAAATTCTACATATGAATTCTTAAAATTGTTAGTTTTATTCAAAAATATATGTTCAAATATAAAATTATAATTCAAATTATGAAAATTATATTTAAACATTAAAATAGATTTTTCAATTTTCAAAATTGCTACTGAAATTCATTTATATATATAATTTTTTAAAATTGATCTAAAAATATTTATTTTAAATCTAAAAATTGTTACTGGAATTCATTGTTTAATTATTTGAATTTGAAATTTTATATTTCAGTTCTGAATTTTTTCTTTAAAAATATATATATATATTGATCCTTAAAATTATATTTCAATTTTGAAAACTACTAATTCAATTCTTTAAAGAATTAGTTGAATTTGAAACTTGATATTTGAATCTGAAATTTGTTATTTCAATTCCTTAAAAAGTTTTTTGAATTTTTGAATTTTTTATTTAAATTCAAAAAGCTTATTTGATCTAAATTTTGATAGTTGAATTCTAAATAATTCTTTTCAATTCTAAAAATTAATATTTCACTTTTGAGTTTTTAAATTTAAATTTAAAAAATTATTTGATTTGAAACTTGAAATTGCAATTCCAAATTATTATTTAGGATGCTCAAAATTAATATTCCAATTCAGAAATTTTTTAATTGAGTCTGAAAATGGACATTCCAACTTTGAATCTGAAAATTAACATTTCAATTCTGAAATTTTTTATTTAAATTCAAAGACTTATTTCATCCAAAAAAATGATATTTGAATTCTGAATTTTTTTTTTGGAATCTAAAATTAATATTTCAATTCCAAAAATTATTGATTGAGTTTTAAGGTTTTTTTCTACTAGTGTTATCGATAATGAATCACTTTTATAAATAATTATAGATCATTATATTTATTCCCTATAAGTTATACTAAATAATTATTTTGAAAACATAGATTTTTACATTATATATTTTATATTCTTACAGTAAACGAAATTAATTATTATAATTATTGTTACATTATTTTCAAATCATTGTAATTACTTCAGATAAGAATTAATTATAGTATATGCATAATTATTTTTTAATTGAACATAAATATTCACAATCTGTAATTTATAACTTTAAAACTGAATTTAAAATTTGGAAAGATTGTAGTGTAGTTAAAATAATTGTTGTAATTATTGTAATTTCAGGAATTATTATAAAGAAATTTAAGTTTTTATTTTTTTAAACTCTGTAATTACTTATCTGTGATAAAGTTTTTTTAAATAATAAACGTAATCATATAATAATTAATTTACTATTTTAATATTTATTTTTAAATATCATCTAGGAATGTTTTTAATAACAATTGCTTGTTCATTATTTATAATTTGAAGAAAATATTTTAAATACCCATTTTCTAAAATTAAATTTATTAAATTATTTTTACATTAATTATATTATCTATAATTCGACTAGATTTAAAAAAGAAATAAAATATTTTGGTTATTTATTTATCTTTGAATTGTGTATTAAGAATTTGTGAAAAACTAACTAGGTAGTTAGTTACATATTAAGAAGTTATATATTTTTTAAATAGTTGATAATGAATACTTAATATTTGTAGTGTATAGTTTATATTTTAATTATGTGAAATTTAATCATTATTAATTAAATGGTTATCTAAGTATCTAGTAAGCCATGTACATGAATTATTTATAAATTTAAAAACTAAGAACAAAAGGCATGAGGAAAGTTTTAGAGTTGCAATTTAGTTTGTGAAAAAGTTGCAACTTCAAAATTTATCCAATATTGTTTGTTCTCCATTCCTATTTTGAACACTATATAAACGAAAGGTTTGGTCATCAAATTTCACATTAAAAAAGTTGTGCACATCCCACATGGGATGAACCAATTGAAAGGTTTAACCCAAACCAAAAAGAAAAGTCATGCACAATTTTAAACTATCAACCTCCCCAACCTACTTATCTACCTAACTAGGTACGTACATAGCATGACCTACACACTTAGGCCAACCTATGTACCTACATACTTAAATACTTACTTATATGAATAGATATTTAGCCTAGGAAGGTAGACGTACCTACCTACTTTTTTTTACCTAAGTAGGTAGGTAGGTAGGTAGGTAGGTATGTAGCCTAGGTTTATAGGCAATTATTTATCTACCCATCTAAACACCTACCAACCCAATATTAATCTTTTGTATTAAATTCATCTTAAGGTACCACATGGCATATTTACATTGGGCCACATGTCGTAATATAAGATCATCCAAGAATTTGAATTGAATGTCCTAAATTAATTCTAAATAATAATTATTATTATATTCTAAATAATTCAATATTAAAACACATGGCAACACATCATTTGTTTCAATTGTGACCAAAATAGTTGCATTGTAATCACATGTGACAATATGTATATAATGGAGTTACAAGATGAATTTATATTTATTAACTTTTTCTTTCTTCCAATACCCTTTATCGTTTGCAACTAATGTCTCATGCGATTTGTCCAAGGTGACTAATGAAATTTTTGTCACAAAGTCATTTGTGACTAAATTTTTGTCACAAAGACCAATCAAAAATACTTATTTTTCTTCTAATGTAAGGGGGACGTTGACAAGAGGCCCAAAGGAATGTGTTTCGATTACAATGAAGTTGGATATTATTCCAAGGATCCCAAACATAAACTAGGCAATGGGGGTTCTAAGGTAATTGCCCCTATTGCCAACCTAATCCAAGGTGAACACAATCACCTTATTTTTTAAAAAGAAAGGTTTCTAAACAAGAAGTGTTATGTCTTTTAGACATAAGGGCCTCCCACAACTTCATAATTCAAAATAATGTTAAAAGGATGGAGCTCCAATTAGAAGAGCTCAAAACACCCATTGAGGTGCACTTTGTGGATGGGGTTCCCCATCCAATCACATTATTAGCGAGAAACATGCCTTTTCAACTAGGGAATTAAAGAGGAAAGGTGGATTTGTTGGTTTCCACCTTAGAAGGAATGGAATGCATTTTGGGACTAAAATTCATCACCCATAATAATGTGTTCATAGCAAGGCATAATAAGCTAATTAAAATCCCATCCAAAAATAGTATCGTTTAGGTGAAAGCGCATGCCTAGTGTGGGTGGATTGACCATCCATTTGATGTTAAGCAAAACTTTGGAAAAGGAATGCTTGGGAGGTTGTGGCATGTTGTGTGTAATGTGTGTTGGACAAATTTGAACTAAAAGAAGCAAGCAATTTGATAATTCTTTTTAAATGTGTTAAATGAGTGTTGGACAAATTCCCGAATGTGATGCCCAAAAAGTTGTTTGATGAGTTGCCCCCGAGAAGACGAGTTGACCATACAATTGAGGTGATGTTGGGAGTGGCACCTCCCACCAAGGCCCCATATTGAATGAGTCATGAAAAGTTGAAAGAACTTAAGGTTTAACTTGAGGACCTCTTCGTAAATGGATACATCAAACTCAGCAAGTCACCACATGGGACATTCGTCTTTTTTGTTCACAAGAAGGATGGGACGTTGAGAATGTGTGTGGGGATTATAGGGCCTTCAACAAGGTGATGGTGAATTATCGATACCCATTACTTTGAATTGATGATTTGTTTGATTAATTCTCAAGGGCTAAAATGTTTAGTAGGATTAACCTATGTTTGGGATATTGCCAAATTCGAATTGCAAAAAGGGACGAAGAGAAGACCAGTTATTACACAAAGTATGGCTTCTACAAGTTTTTGGTGATGATTTTTGGATTCATCAATGCACCTGCCAAATTTTGCACATTCATGAATGACATTTTTCAGAAGTGGCTTGATGATTTTGTGGTCATATACATAGACAACATTTTGGTCTATAACAACTTTATGGAAGAACATGTGAAGCATCTTCGGGAGGTGTTCCAAAGGTTGAGAAAAAATGAGTTGTATGTTAAGTTCAAAAAGTGTGAATTTGGGGTGATGAAAGTGGATTTCCTTGGACATAAGATCATTCAAGAAAGCTTGAAAATGGATGACCACAAGGTGAAGGCAATTTTGGATTGGGAGCCACCTAGGTTAGTTCTCGCCTTAAAGCCATTCCTTAGGATTGGCCTCCTATTATCACAAGTTCATCAAGAACTTTGCAAAAATAACCATGCCTTTGACCAACCCTTTGAAAAAATCATGCATAACTTATGAATGGGATAAAGCATGCAATGTGGCCTTTGAAACCTTAAGGGGCATTTTGGTGAAAATACAAGTGTTGAAATTGCCCAACTTTGACAAGGATTTTGTGATCCATTGTGATGCTTCTAATTTTGCGATTGGGGGAGTTTTAGTGCAAAATGAAAAGCCAATTGCATTCAAAAGCAAGAAGTTGAATGAAACGAAATGACGGTGGCCAACACATGAAAAGGAAATATGAACTCTAATACATTGCCTCAAGACTTGGGGTCATTATATAGGTTCCAAGGACATGATGGTGTGGACCAATAATGTCACCTTGAAATACTTTGCCACTCAACCAAAGTTGTCATCAAAACAATTAAGATGGCAAGACAGATTAGCCTTGTTCAATGTGGACATTTGACACAAGCCTAGGAAGGATAACGTGGTGCCCGATGTGCTAAATCGAAAACACCAATTTAAGGTGGTGTACATGGGGGAAATAGAGCTTCAAAAAGAAGTTTAAGTAGCAAGCCGTCGTGACGAATTTGCCAAGGAATAAAGCAAAACATTAAAAAAGGAATCAAATCACACTTCCACTTGCAAGATGGATTATTATGGTATGAGCAAAATCGGCTTTATGGTCTGAAAGGGAGGCTTAGGGATGTGCTCTTGAAGGAGTGTCATGATGGGCCCTTACGAACCATGGTGGTGCAAAGCGCACCATAACATTCCTCAAGAAGACCTACTATTGGCCTAATTTGAAAAACGATGTGAAAGAATACGTGAAGACTTGTTTAACTTGCTAACAAAATCGAACATTCAATAAAAAACAAGTAGGATTGTTATGACCATTATCGATTTTTAAAGGGCCGTGGGAAAGTGTGTCCATATATTTCATGATGAGTTTGCCACCATCAATGGGATTTGACGCAATCATGGTGGTGGTGGATTGATTTAGCAAGATGGCACACTTCATCCCCACCAAGGAAAGTGCCATAACCCAAAAGAAGGGAACATTGTTTTTCATGCACGTGTTCAAGCATCATAACCTCCCCAAGGACATTGTGTCATTCCATGAACTATAACTATTCTCGAAGTCCTCCCTATCAAATTTAGTGGTTGGGAGGTTGATTAATGTTCGTAGCCAAATTTTAGAAAAAACGTTATACACACCCGGATATGTCTGGAGATGTTTGTGACCAAAACCTCAATCCACCATGATAATAAGCATCCTCGGCTACACTCTAGTTCTTTCATGCCAGTTTACCACAACTAGCGATGGATCATATGAAAAGGCATGTGGTGGGGGATTATTCCTACCAATTGGTCCAAACAACATTCGATTTGATGGGGATGTGAAGGCTATGTATCATTGTTACTATTGTTGTTGACATCGGAACCTTTCGACGCTTCCTTAGTACACAGGTCGAGTCACCTTATAACTGCTAGGGCTATAGTTGCTTATAACGGGCATGCAAATTCCAATGGAAGCCCACATTGCACTCATGTAAGAGAAGGAACAAATGAAGTTGATTCCATAGGACGAGTTTGTAATTGTGTATCATGAATGTAAAGAGGCCAAGTCTCCCCATTCAAGTTGGTAGCCCCAATTTTCGAATGTTTGACTTCAATGAGACTTTACTAACCAAGGCCAATGCTCAAATGCCCAACTCCACTGGGGCGATTGGTCCTAGGTATGGTGTTGGTTGCAGGAGTTGGCCAAGGTTTATAACTTCTCGCCAAGTTCTACAATTTTTCAACAAGGTTTGCAACTTCTCACCAACTTTTCGTCAAAAAATGACCATTTACCTCCCGAGGTTATTGCATTTCCCCCATCGCTTGGGTTTCCTAGGGCTGTAACCTTTCCCGGGCCTACTAGGTATCCCAAGTCCCTATGCTTCCCTTGGTGGAGATGGCTCCTCGGGGATTTGGTGGGATTATAGCTAATGCTTGACTATTCTGTTTGGCTAAGGCGCTGCTTGTTGCAATTACATTGGATACAACTTGCACACTTGATTATAAAATTTCCTTAACGACAATTGTGATAACTGGCCAAGATGTGCGACCGTCAATTGTTTTCACGCCATCGCAAGGTGTGTGCAACCAATGACAATTGAGTTTCACTTCGGATCCCCATAATTTATTACAACATGGGCATTTGTACTTTTGATTACCTATTGCCCATGCGCATTTTGGTTATTTTTTTGAGTTTCATGTCAATTTCAACAACCTCCTCTCGCCATTCCTTTGGAGTGTACTGGAAGAGTACATATGTGCCGAGAAGCATAGTCTTCCCTTTCTCCTTTCCCTACTCCATGTCCCAGAAATGCAACATGCTTGGCTCTAGAGGATGCAATGTGGGGGGATGCACCACGCGCATTAACGACTCACCTCTATCACTATCATCATCTGACATGCCTAAAGAACACATTCTAGATGTTACCATCGAAGCTGAAAGAATTACAAAATCTATGAAATTGTAGTGACAAAAGCAAAATGCAACAAGATAAAACAAAATGACGAGGAAGAAAATGCACATGAAAACAAATGGGCCAAGAAGATGTTTCAACAAACATTCACAAAACAATTCATGTCTGAAGGAACCCAATTGCTAATTTGGAAAAAAATGGATAATGCAAATCAATTAGAGGTGCAAGTAACAACAATGAAGAAAAACAAACAAAATGGAAATGCACAAGCAAAAATGATGAAGGAGAATGATGAAAATGCAAACAAGCTACAATAACGATGTAGAGGAGAAATGCAAATGATAGCATGACAAAAAAAGACAACATCCACCGAAAAAACATTACCTCGAGAAATAAATCAATGTGTCCCGAAAATTATGACACATCCCCACGAACCTCGATTTTTACTATAACGAGCTACATTTTGGACTATTTTCCACTATATGCATATTCTAACCTTTGATCTAAAACCATAAACCTAACTGTCGTAATGAACAATTTTGGGCAACCATGAAAAAGTAATGATCATTAACAGATGGGCCAACCGTCGAGTTTGAATCAATTATCGAATTATGTCAAATAGCGTGGAGGTTTCCATCAAATGTTATATTTAACAAATTGACAACCAAGAAAAGGTGGCATCTTGCCCATTGAGGTATGGGCAAAGAAATGGCAAATTGATGGCAATTAAATTGTTATTTTTAATTCTCACCACAAATTCAAAAATCAACTTTATTTCCAAGGAATTGGTAAATCTAGGTGAATTAATTTCCCCGGGTTAGTTTCAAGAAGCACAAGTACCCCGAGGAGACAGGGAGATATCAAAAATCCCGAGGAGGATTTGCACATGCTTCCCACCTGGAGGGATCTACAAGCCCAAGATGCACTTGGGGATTTGGGTGGGGAGTGTCTCCCCATGGAGTTGAATTAACTTCCCGGTGGGGAAAAGGCGCATTCCCTAGGGATGATTCTCCTTGGGGAGCGGAAAGAACCTCCTGGTGGGGAGAAGGTGAGGTTTCCCTAGAAGGTTGGTCTCCCTTGGGGAGTGGAAGGAACCTCCCAATGGGGAGAAGGTGGGGTTTCCAAGGAAGGTTAGTCTCCCTCGAGGAGTAGAAAGAGCTTCCGGTGGGGAGAAGGTTGGTTCCCTGGGAAGAGAGTCTCCCCCGAAGAACTAACGAAAGCTTTCAACAGGGAGAAGGTGGTTTCCCCAAGAAAGAAAGTCTCCCCCGGGGAAACACTACGGCCAAGGACGATGATGTCCCTAAGGAATGGATGGAACATTGTGGGGAGAGGAGAATGGGGGTTCCCTGAATAGTATAGGGGTTACCTTTCCTATGAAGGGAGGGGGGATGGGGCTCAAGGAACAACTTGTTTCCACAAGCTAGATGTGGGAGTCATGAGGAGGTGGGAGTTCTCAATAGGAGGCATAGGGCAGGGTTGAAAAAAAAGAATGGGGTTAAGGCTTCTAGTTCAAGGGTCAGGCTATGAGGTCGTTGGGCTAGGTGAACAAGTGGGTTTAGTTAACCCTAAACCCTAGTTACCTAGTTTGAGGTGGTTAACCAAGGATAGGGGCTTTGGGTCGAGGCATCGAAATCTTGAAACCTGATGGTCAAAGTGCGTCAAAGACCATGTTGCATTTAATTTGTTGTGCTTAATTAGTGCTTACACATGTGGAATTGCTCCAGTTAATGCTTCTACTCTTTAGAAGGAGAAGTAAGAACATTAACACCAAGAGGGTTGAGAGGCAATGTAAACATTCATTTGTAGAGGAGCGTGGAGGCAAAGGCGACATTGGTAGAACATGAAAGGTTGTAATTGTTGAGGTTTTTTTTTTTTTCTTTTTCTTTTTAAGGGTCCAAGCTGTCCCTTTGTGGGGCGGGTTGCTTTTTTTTTTCTAGATTAATTTTTTATCTGGGGTCTAGGCTACTTTTTTAAGTGCAAGACACCTTTTTATTTTAGGCTACTTTGTTTTTTCTTGAATGGTGTCTATTTCCTCTCCCCCCTCCTACTTTGATTTTTCCTTTTGTTGAAGGGGTTTTGCCCCCTCCTAATGTTGGGTTTTTTTTTTCATTCCTCTTACAATTTTTCTTTCAACTTTAGGGCCTCCTCCCTCTTATGATCATAATGTGGTTTTTTATGTTTTAGGGCTTCTTCGCTTTTATGGTCATGGTGTGGTTTTTTATGTTCGTTGCATGATTGTTTTTTCATCGTCCCTTGTGGGCTAGGGTGGGGTCCAATGTGACATCACTTGTTTTAAACATGGGTTATTTTCATAGCGAAACATGGTGTGTCACCAAAAGCCACTATCAAACTTTCTATATTCTTCTTGTAGGTGGTGCCTCTAGCTTCCCACCTAGTCTCCTCTTCGCCTCCAATTGCATGGGCTTGGGTTTTGGTTTTGAAAGACCCTTGGCACCTTTCATTTAGGTCTTCCTTAGCTTCATATTCACACATCCCTTTTGCTTTGTGACAAAAGGTGTAATTAGTTTTTTGTCCCCCCTTTAATTGCCTTGTGTGAAATCCATTTGACATAACCACTTGTCATTTATTCCTTTTGTTTCCACAATGTTGTTGCACCCTTCCCCTAGGGGTGGATCAATTAGGCATTGGGAAACTAAGATGTGTTTTCAACAATTCCTTTTAGGTGATTGGGAGGAACTTCAAGCAAAGCATTTTCTGAAGGCACAACACTTACGACAACACTATTTACAAACCAAGCTCCTTAAGTGACCATGCCCTTTTTAGATTATGTGCCTGTCCTTCCCCCCATTGGTTGGCTTAGGTAAAGTTTAACATGTGGACATGTAGGGGAGTTTGCACACATTACAAAAAAATTTGCCCCAACTTTAGCCTCTTTTGAGACTATTAACATGTTGCAAGCTTTACATTTTTTAAGCTCATATTCCCCTTTCTTGGATTTAGTGATGGATTTTTAGTCAAATGCAAACCTCAAACTTTTTCTTGATTCTTTTAAGTCAATTTTCATGCGTTTGTCCCATTTGTTAACAAGGGGGTCCTTCAAGCATGGTCTTTGAACATTTTCAAAATTCTTCCGACATAAAAGATTCATTGCTTAGTGGTTTCGTCCAACTCTACCAACTAGGTTCCCATGTGGTCGCAAGCCATATCCTAAGGTTTGTTGCTCAGGTTCTAGGTGCCATCAGGTTTTTGGCTTTGGCCAAACCCTTAGGTGGTGTTCAATTAATAGCAATGGGCGAGGCATTTTATTGGTTTGTGAATAGGGTATTATGTCTTTAGTTTTGTGATGCATTTTCTTTGCACTTATCACCACATCAATTCAATGTGGTTGTTAAAAGGCGGGTGTGAGACTGTGATTAATGATATATGGGCTACTCTAGACAACCACCCTAATTGGGTGGTACTTCAAATGATCATCACAAATGCTTTCAACTCCATTTTGTGTAAGGCCATTTTCTAGGAACTTCAAATGGGAGGAAGCTAATTATCATAGTTTTTCCCTTTTGTTCATTCTTTTTTTCCCTTAAAGTTTCCTTTATTTTTTAATCATCAATCCCCTTCAGAAAATTTGTCTGTCTTCCTTTTGTTTATTGGCGTGCACTAGGTGATCTATTCATCATGCCTTTCTTTGTTCTTGCCCACTTAAATCATGCTTTGTGTTGCTCCTCTAGAGTTTTTCCCTCCTGTTTCTTTCTCTCTTTAGTTAATGACACCCACATCCTTGGCCTTGTTTTTATCATCTCCTTTGTTTTTTATCATTTTTTCTCCTAATTTGCATTCATGGTGCTAACAGTTTAGCCCCATAAGTGCTCAACTTGGTCCCTTTCAAGCCTCCCTCTTGGGTTTTCCCTTCCTTTCGATTTCAACTACCCTCTAAATGGCGTCAAGGTTTTAAATGTACCTTTTGGTTCCACTTCTTTCTCCTTTTCCTTTTTAAAGATGTTTGGCATGTCGAGGTGTTCTCAAGGTTGGGGGATGTTTAGGTTATTGTTGGTACCCTTTTTCAATGTTTCATCCAAAGGCCTTCCTTTTTGTTACATTCCTCCCCCCCCCCATTTGGATTTTTGACATCAAGGTCAAAACATGGTTGGGGTACCCAAAAGGATTGTCTCATTTTATATTCACTAAACCCCCTCATTTAAACATGTTGTTGAAACTTCATGACACATTCATATTGAAAGTTTGATTTTATTCGTAGATAGATTCATTACAACTTGGTATTATTTTATGCATAAAATGTCAAATTGAATAAGTCTAAGGATTCTTACCAAGTTTTTAAAAAAAATCTACGACTTTCTCTCATAAGAAAAAAAAAAGTTCAAGAATTCATAAGGAATGTCTAAACATTTTTTTTTGGCCCAAGATTTTTATTACAAACACCTTATGTACTAATGTGTATAAAATGTATGAATGTGACAAAAACCAAATGCCCTATTATAATGTAAAAAGTTTCAAAAAATCAAAGTTTTGGAAATTTTTGGCCATTGATAAAACATGGCTCACATTGGACAAATTTTATTATTTTCACTTCCATAAGTGAAAAAAATAGATAATTTAAAGGCCTATATAAATTTCAAACAAAATTATTTCATTTGACATGAAAAAAAAAAGGTGAAATGTAAAACAAATCATGGGAAAAGTGAAGAAAAAGTGAATTTGGGAGTCCTTGGAATGAGTCCTTAGGGTTCACATGTAGTACCCTAATCATGCTTGGACCCATCAATTTGCGGCTTTTGATTCGGCCCTTATGGGAATTTTGGGGAAGCTCTCAAGCCCAAGTTCTTCAAAGTGTCCCTAAACTTCCCTAGTGTGTCAACAAATTTCTCTTCCCATTTCTTCTTGAGGGGTTGGCCTCATTTCATCTATGGTTATTGTGTTGGTAGTTCATTTTAAGAGCAAAATTCTTATTTATCATCACTTCAAAATCCTTGGTAGATTTTCATTTGTTTTTTTTTAAGGCGATAAGGGCGAATAATTCATGTTCGCTCTCATTTTAAGCCCACTTGAGGTTGGCACATGATATTTTTCTTATAATCGCAACATTGTGCGTTCCTTGCTTTGAACAACTAACAAAGAGGGGTTTAAATCGATTTCAAGAAAACATTTTAAAGATATTACACAACCATTCCTTTTCAAGCATCATTTTTGACTTGCCTTCAAAGTCACGTTGTGCATTTTAAAGTCTTGCACAAGGCCAAGAGCAAGAGCATGGTTGTTTGCCCACCTAGTCATCCTTTTTTTTTCCATTTGGCCTTAAACATTATTTCCTCTATGATGCACACTAAGTTGGCCTTTCCCCATTTGTTGGCCCTTGTGCTGTCACAGTGCATTTGTGGCCAACCTTTGAACGCCACATGTGGGGATTCATGATCACCTTCTTTGTTGCGTTCATGGTGGGGAGAGGACGCAGTCCCATGATTTTGTGTAGGATGCCTTTGCATCCTTCACAAAAGATGTTGGTTTCCATGTTGTGTGCGAATACACCCATGTTTTTTTGCCTCCAAACCTTCTAGTCCTCACATCATCGAATCAATATTATGCTTTTAGTTGATGGCATTCACATGTTGGCCGATGTCGTCATTACTGACCCCATTCGAGTGGCCTTGGTTTCGCACATTGCATTATCTTACAGGGTGGGTGCAACATTGGTAGCTTAGGCAAAGAAAGGACTTTAATATCAAAATCAATGCCTTGCAAACTTGTTTTTCCCTCTGGCCATTGACATATTTGGGTGTTTACATTAATAAATCAACAATTTTTTTCATTATTATGCTAACATGGCATGGGCTGCAAAGGGCTTTGAAGGCCCTCCTCTTTCAATTTTGTGTGCATTTTAAGGCACAGGGTGTAAGTGGCATTATAGCAAGCACGGGCTACATCTATTTCAAGAAAGGATAGGATAGGCGTTATTTCTAATGTACATGCCCTCTCCGTTTCTAACATGCTTCTTATGATTGTCAGGGTAAGGGGTGGGTGGGGTACACAACTTTTTCCCACTCCTCTTCCTTGCCCCCCTAGGTGAAGGTTTATGTTTTCTAGCCTAGTCATGGGTCCTTTCCTTTTGTTCCTTGTTCTCCCCTTCTGTTGAATGCTTTAATTTAATAAATTTTGGCAAGGTTTCATCATTGTACTTTTTTTCTATGGCAAGGTTAACCCAACAACACTTAAAATAAAAATTGTTCCATGTAGGCTATTTCCCAAAAAAAGAACTCATAATAGAGTTATTCATAAAATAACAAAAACATAGCACTAGAACCTTATGTTTGATCATACATGGGGTGAGATTTTTTTAAAACTTGCAAAAATGTACATTAGCATTCAACAAAGGTTGAAACTCAGAAAACCATCAATGTTGGTGGTAAACTAAATTTCATCTTGTTTTTTTTTTTCCCGAGTGTTTCATTGTTACTACTTTCATTATTCCTACATATACAATTACTATAATTATTGTCAAACCTTAAGCATTAAATGTTAAGTTTCAACATTTCATATTCATATTGAGGCTCATTTTACACTAGGAATCAAGGCCAATGTTCAATTCAAATTAAACATTTTTATTGGTGCAAAAGTTGAAATCAGCCCAAGGGCTTTATAATTGGCCTCAAGTGTTTTTAACCCTAATTCCTAGTATAAAATGGGCTTTAGATTTTATAAGGTTTCCTTACTTTGCGGATATAATTTTTAAAAAGGATTTTGGGGCTAAAGACAATGTTACTTTATGATAATTCTAATACTTAACACCTAGTGAATAGTCTTCAAGTCACAATAACACTTCACATTTACATTTGTTGAGCAACAACCTTTTCTTTTTGTGCAAAACTTCAAACCAATGAAAAAAATTAACAATATTTGTCACACATTCCTTGTTTTTTTTCGGCCATAATGAACTAGCACCCACCAATGCACTATGAAGTATGAATGGTAAGTGGTCAGGAAATAATTTTTTGTTGGGTTCTAGTTCCTTAGCTAACCATGGTGATTAGTTCAATTGATTTTTTCTTACCTACCTATTAGGTCCAAATTCTTTAAGGTGTACCAAAATCTTGTCACAGTGTCACCTTTTTTTGTTTTTTTACCTCGTCCTTTTTAAACATGTAAAGATACATGTATGGATGATTATGATGAAATTTAAAATTGTAATGGTCTAAAATATAATCCTTTTGAAAATTTTGACAACTTTTGACTCATTATTTTTTATTGGGATCAAAACATAAGATAAAAAAGGACTATAGTAACAATAAGGCCCTTTTCGTCCTATGGTACACCTTAAAGGATTTTCACCCTACTAACAACCCACAAGCAGGTTGTCAATAGGTAGGTAGTTTAAAAAGCCCTTACCTATGTATAAACCATATACTTACTTAATAGTTATCTATTTTGTTACCCATCTACCTATATATGAAACCTAAATTGGTTACCAAAGTGAAACCAAATATTAACTTAGTTGAGGTTCATCCACAATTGAATTATAATAGGCATTTAATGCATGGTGTGTTGGTGGGTGCTAGTTCACTAAAGCCATTTTTTTGCAAGAAAGTTCATCAAATTTTCCATGTCAAAAAAAAACTAAATTTTTTTCAGCACATTTTTCATATAAAATTTGAATTTGGTAGGGTAGATAGGCCAATGGCAAACATTTAAAAACTCAAAGTAAATCAAATCCTCACACATTGTTCCTTTGCTTCTGAAGTTGAAAAAACATTCATAGTACTCCACTTAGCATTTCTGACATCACAAAGATTGTGAAATTTGATAAAGGAATGGGGAAGATATGGGGTGTTTGATGTGAAGGGAAACTAGTGTTTGGTGATGGGTGAATTAAAACAAATTAGGATTTTGAATTAAATTTTTTTGATCGTTACATCTTTGCCTAATTTAAAATATAAAGAAGTTTTGTGAAACCTTAGTAATTGCACCCATCAAGTTTGGAATAATTCAAAACAAATTAAAAATGAAGAAGATATTGGCCTAGAACTAGAAAGGGGTCTAAAGCTATCTTTTCAAAGTTTTTGAAACAAACTACATTCATTTTTTTCCTATGTTTTTTTTGTTACTCCTTTATTTCTAATTCTCAAAGAACATTTATAGCCTTCCAACTTGCAATCCAGTGACACAAAAAATCATTCAATTTGATTAAAGAATGAAAAAAATATTGGAATTTTTTCAATGATAGGTATGTGTTTGATGATGGGTGGCTCTACCTTAGCATTTTTTGGAGCACTTAAATTTTTTTTTAAACATGTCATCATTTATGTTTTATTCCTTTTAAAGGTGTTCATTATTGACATAACATCAAATTTTTATTTAAAAAAAAAAAGAAACCATTAGTCAAAATGTAAAACCAAATGAACTTTGCAATCCTAGGGAGAAGGGGGGGGGGGGGGGGGGGGACAAAAAAAAGGGGGGGATTTTTTTTGGGGGGGGGGTGGTTTTTTTTCAAAATAAAAAAAATTATTTTTTTTTGTTGTTTTT
>Ga0116229_10007560_pt1 | contig 17150 bp, 10 predicted proteins | sample S1TSphgellanicum_3_FD_87313 | JGI IMG/M metagenome (GOLD analysis project Ga0116229, IMG submission 87313) | Host-associated microbial communities from peat moss isolated from Minnesota, USA - S1T2_Fc - Sphagnum magellanicum MG | ecosystem: Host-associated > Plants > Peat moss > Unclassified... | reverse complement strand
ACATTTCAACTGTTAGCTATTGCCATTTTTACCACTACTTTCTAAACAATTGTGGCTATCAATGCATGACAGCAAAAATCTGGAGGAAACAAAAAAAAAAAAAAACCTAAATTAACAATAGCAAAAGAAATGAAAATTAAAAGAAAAAATAAGAAAAAAAAAAAAAAAAAAAAAAAAAAAAAAAAACCCCTGCCATCATGTGTTGATGCTGTTGTTCCATTAAGTACTTAAACCCAACAATAAATCTTTTTTAATCAGCAGACTTTACTGCAGCTGGCCTAGGAACTGCAACTTCAATGCAAGGTTTTTTTTTTTTTTTTTTTTTCCCAAATTTTTTTAATGTAGCCAAAAGTGATGAGCATCCAGAAAAAAACATTTAGCTAAATCTGGTGGTTGTATACCAGATTTCAAAGTAAGAAGGAATAAGGAGCTTTGTTTATATTCTTGGCTACCTACTGCAACTTATCATATGAGATGGAGTGATTTCTAATTATTTTTTTGTCTCACAAAATTTGCTGAATTTGGGCCTTCTTTTTCCATGAAAATTCAATTCCCTTGCCAATGTTGAATTCAGGTTTTTTTTTTTTTGTTTCCTCCAGATTTTTGCTGTCATGCATTGATAGCCACAATTGTTTAGAAAGTAGTGGTAAAAATGGCAATAGCTAACAGTTGAAATGTGAAAACTAACTAATGTCCAAGGATTGGAAAATGTGTCCAAAAATGCCTTTTATGTTATATAAAAAATTAACGGAATAAACGACAGAATATTCCCATCTCCAGTGTTTTTCCTTGAAGTCCAAGATGAGAAAATTTTGCCACAAAATAAATTGGGTCAAAATCATACTTTTTCTGTCAAAATTTAGCAAAAAATTGGCTACTTCAAAAAAAAATTTGCCAGAGTGTTGAAACCAATCAGCACACACACACACAAGCCACACCATCCACTGGATGCTCATTCTGACTCCACTGTGGATGAACCTCAACTGGAGTTCATATCCGGTTTCACCTTGGTAACCCATCCAGTAAGAAGTAGGTCTGCAAAATGGTTATGAATTATGCAATGACATTAACAAACATCAAAACCAGGGGGGAAAAAAAGCCAAAAAAAACCCTAATAGCCCATGAGGGTCGTTCACCTGTAACCTTGGAACTTCACATCTGCATCTTTAGCACAATAAAAGATTTTTCCTTAAAAGTTTACCAACTCTTTGGGCCCTAGTTTGATCCCGTAATCCTTGTTTCATCCCCAATTTGAGTTTAGTCGGAAAGTGAGTGGAAAGTCTGTTGAATGTAACTAGGTATTATTATTAGTTCACAAGATTTGCAAGCATTTTACTCTGAGAAGCCTTGAATTAATGAAAAGTGTGAGCGTGGGTGAAGCCACAACAGGTATGGCAAAATACAAAATCAATGATGAAAAACTCCTGTGAGGACCAATTTAGGCAAGAAAACCAGTTTCATCCCCTCTTTTTTTTTTTTGGGTGTACTAAAGGTTCTCATCCTGAGTTTTTTTTTAATAAATTTCATCCTCAGTTTTGGCAAAACTAGGGCCCAGTACCCCCAAGTTTAGTTTACTTTACAGGTAACTCTCTATTAATGAATGTGTCGCAATTCATAACTTGGTAGTAAATTTTTTTTCAAGGATTGTAAACGAGACAGCCAGGGACAACAATCGATCGAAGTAAAGACATTCAGATACACATCTTTTTACTTACCAAAGGCTGGACTCATAAAGCCCAAATTAATACATATGGCATGGGCTTCCAACAGCAACTCCTCATAATAAAATCTATGGCATGGGCACTAAGCACCACCTACTGGTGTAGCACACAAATCAACAATTTGTAGTTCAGCTAAGTATGTACTTACTTACTTACAACCCCCTCCCCCCTCCATCTTCGTTCATCACAATTCTTTGTTTGTTGTTTGAGCTCTTGGCACCACTACCACCACCACCACCACCCTGAATCAATTCAATTAATTTAGCATCTAATCTACAGCTTGGGCATCATCATCTGTGGGTTTTTTTCCATTCACACGACCTGTTCAATGTCTCTCTCTAATCGTTGGACACCAAACAGTGTTTCACAATTCGGGCTTTTCCCATCATAAAAGTGTGTGTTTACACGAGTTGGACACTCAAGACATGGATCAAATGTCAGGAGTTCGTACACACTTAACATGTGCTTTGTACCCCAAAAGCACAGTAAGTATATTAGAGCTTCAACATATGCATCAGCCAAGTTGCACACCAACAAGGCTGGTCCACTTCTTCCCCCATACTGTGCAGATTAGAAAGAATTGGGTGACCAAAAGTACACAATTCTTGAGTGTTATGGATTGCAAGGTTGTGAATACTACTTTCCAGCTTCCACCTTACTGTGTTTCTGGTGATTTGGCTGGGGTCCTGCCAGAGCCCCCCTTGCTTATCGTCCCACTGCTTTTCCTTTGCTTTCTGCGGGAGTAGTAAGGACTGACATGCACTAGTTTCCATTGCCTGTTTTTGTCACTTGTAGGCAAGTAGCAGTGGGGACCCAGCTGACCAATTTAGGAGGAAAAACCTCATTCAGTTGGCCTCAAAGCACACTCGGGGAAAATCTCTTAGTGTGTGTGGAATGCACCTTATACCCATGAAGATCCTCCTAGAAAATAGAAGGGTTCTAATTTGTATACTTTATAAAAGTGGGAGGGATAACAAGCCTAAAACATCCTTAAGAGTGGGAGGGGTCTTATAGGTTTAAGGTCCATCCCACTCTCACAGAGTTAGCGTAAGAACCCTTTTACTCCTATGCCTTGTGATCTAGGATAAATATGCCCTAGACTTAAACACAAGCTGGTATAGAAACATTCACCATACTTTACTCATTTCTTGTCTCTTTTTAGCACTCGTGGTTACTCCAAGTTGAGGAATACAATACCTCTTTCAACTCTAGAGGCGAAGGATCAATGATGAAGAAAGACAAAAAGGACAAGTTGTGGAAATCACAACATGTTTGAAAAATAACATTTGAGGACAACCCCCCCCCCCCACCCAAGCACGTATTTTCAAACCCATAATTTCTTCGTTTTTTTTTGTCCATTTCCAGCAATCTAAAAAGCTATTGATACATCAACTAAAGCTCTACAAAATCTCTTGGAACCCTACAGGCAACAAAACAATGTCCAAAATTTTAAGCTCCAAATAATAAAATATTTTAGTAGGCTAATGACCAAACATTGACCACCTTTATTTCAAGAACTCATATCTTCTTCATTTCTTGTCCTCATTTAGTGATCTTCATGGTGATGGGTGCATCCAATGACAATTTACAATGTATCTTTGAACTCCAAAGGTGATGAAAGAATGTCCAAAAAATTTAAGTGTTTTGATACACCAAGTGTTTAGTTTATCCTATATTTGCGTCCCGAACTTTCCATCCCATGATTTGGTAATGGAAATGGCGTGAAAAAAAATTTCCATGGGTTTTTTTTTTCAAATAGATGTTGTGTGTTAAAAACATGTTTGAAACATATCAAAAAAAGATTCAAATATGTGTTTTAAACACATAACATTCATGTGCAAAAATTACAAATTGATGAAAGAACAAATTTCACACAATTTCTTTTGCCAAATTGTGAGATAGAAAGTTTGTGATATATTTAGGTTCATGATAAAATTTGCTACCTTTGTGTTATGTTTTACAATAGGTAAAGCCCCATAGTGGAAGCATTCTTGAAATAAACAGCCTAGGATTAAGTGATAAGTTGATTGGATTTGCCCAAGTTTGTTATGTGATGGACTTCATTAGTAGCACCATTTGATTCACCTTTGATTTGAAAAGTTTTTTTTTGCTAAACCCAATTTTTAAAAGGTGTTACAATATTTTACAAAGCAAAAAACTTCAAGGATGGGGGCAACGTGCATGGGCATAAGATGATGGGAGATTGTTACTAGTAGGGTGGGAGGACCAAAAAGGCTAGGGCCAAGTTCTATGAAATTCTAAAACCGTTTTTTTTGCACAATTTACCTAGGCTAGATTATTAATTGTTTAAATTCACTTAGCAATCATGTGTGCACTAAACATCCATTCATATTTTGAACGTGTGCTATAGACTTTCTTAACAAAATTATTAAACCCCAACATTATTTGAACAATAGGTCTTTAATGTGAAAATGACATTCAATGTGAATGATAGGACTAATAGGCTAGCAAAAGATGCTCACACCTTGTTTGAATGATGTGTGGGCAAGTTTGGACATTTTGATCCTCCATGTGATAATTACAAGACTTCATTTTGTGATTAATGAACCAATAACAAATGAAAACCAAACATAAAAATAACACAAATCTTACTTCAAAAATGTCTTCTTTCATGTGGACATGTTTTGGGATCACAAAACTCATGTTCAAACTAGTTTTGCTCAATTTGTATTTTTCTTATTTGAAAAATCACCTAAGGGGGCTCCTTTGGCTCATTATATTGCGCTTGGACCCATTAGTTTTGTCCAACTAATGCACATTGCCAACAAGTCCAAGCACAATAAATTAGATTAAGAAATATGTTCGCCTAAAATCCCATTTAAAAATATGATAATTAATTTTTACAAAAACACAAGAATGTAGATCATAAAGTTTTTTTTATTTTTCATTTTGAAAACATTTATGCCTCCATTGGGTTTATGGTAAGTTGAGTATAAAATTTGAAAAACTTTAGTGTAATAAAAGTAGGGAATAAATAGGTTTGAAATTGATTGATAAATATTTTTTCCAAACCTACTTTTACCCTACAAGCTAGATATATTGTTATTAGAATGTGAAACAGATGAAGAGCCAAAAGTACATTTTAGGACCCTATGAATTCGATTTTTTTTTAAATGGGATATTTCATTTATTTACAATTTACTTAAAAGCTATAAAGGAGATTGTGAACTTTGCTTGAATTCTTGTGAATCTACTTACACCTATTTTAAACATGTAATCCTTATTTAAAGTTTTAACAAAGTTGAAGAAGATATTCATATTAATCCTTGAACTAATTTTTTTTTTAAAGTTCAATATATCAAAACATATTTGATGGCTACTTTTCATTTATGCTACAAGGAACATTTGCAATTTAAATAACCATGCTTGGACCCCAACAATAGCATCAAGGATTTTTAAATGTGTATAATTCATATGTACAATTGATTTAATAAATTGCATAAAATGTAAGCCTTTGTTTTTCTTCTTTAAAATTGTAATTTATAATTAGAGAACTATTATGTGTTTTAAAATGATAGTAATTTGGTCTAAGTTTAGGTTTCAAAATCATCAAAAGATCATTTGCACGATCCATATCAAAATATTGCTTATTATAATTTTTGAACTTCTATTTCAAATACAACAAAATTGAATGAAAACAAGCCGAAAAATTGAACTAGTATAATGAATTGGCCAACAATGGGTCAAATCAATGTTGGCCAATATTAGAAACTACTCAAAAACCTATCAAATATCACATTTGAAATAAATCCATAATTTTTTGCGCTTTGTGACCAACATTTCTTTAACTAATTTTTTTACCAAAATAAATCAATGCAACTTGAATATAAAGGTTTTTTGTGAAAGGACTATGCCAAAATCATTAAATCTCAAAAAGAATTTTTTTTTAATCATCATATTTAGATAATATATTCTAAAAAGTCGCCAAATATGACAAGATTCTTAAAATGTTACCCTTTCATCTTTAACATGTAACCAAATTTGTCTAATTCCTCTTATGGATGATTGCCAATTTGACTACATCACATAATTGAAAAAACAAAAACCCATGTTTCTAATAAGTATCAATTTGTTAAATATTTTATGTATACTTATAAATATTTCATCACTTCTTGCACTTTTTGAAAGGAATGAAATTTCAAACTAATCATATATAACTATAAAAACTTATAATAAATTTGAAATTTAATGTACAAACCTTAACATGAATATGTAATATGAAGGTATGTGCCAAAATCACCATCTGGCATATATTCATTTCCATTTTTAGGGATGAATTTCATATTTTGATGACAAGATTTTTTTTTAACTTATAATTTTATTTATGTTCATTGCATTTTTTTTTAACAATTTTTTTACCATATACTTTTTTAACCAGGTACCATAATCCTTCATGAATGTACTTCCATTCACCATTATATGGATAGCCTTAATGTGGCACTAATGGTGTTGAAAATTTTCATTCTCTTTGTTTCTAATTTGATATATTCATATTTATGGCACTAATTGAAAACTAATTGTTTATCAAATTAGGCCAATGACTCATAATAAACAAATGAATTTTTTGAAAACATTGTATAGGGTGAAAACATGATAAAGTTTTTTTTTTTTTTTTCTTATCTACTTGAAAAAAAAGTAAAATAATAATAATAAACCCATCATATAATTATGAAGTGTTGAATTTTTTAACTTGAATTATTAAAGATAAAATAATTCTTCATTATTATGTATTAATTTCCAATTTTCACCTTGTTTCAATAAATTTTCAATACTTTTTTTAATACAAGTAGTTGTCAAATCTACTTTTCACATTGTTATGTTTTGTTTTAAATATGTGTCAAGTATGTTTTAACAATGGAAAATTAAATATATATTTTTATAGTACTCAAAAAAATATAATCATCGTTATGTCCTATCCTAATATAAGTATATTTTATTAAGTATTTTGTGTAAAATTTTCAAACATGAATTTATAATCTTTTTTTCAGATTTCTTTGTCTATTTTAAATTTTAAATTTTTCTTACATTTTGGGATGTATATTCTTATGAGTGTAATAAAAAGCAAAGAGGGTTTTCTATTACAATGCCAACCATTTTCAATGCTACTTGATTATTTTTATATGCATGATATAAGATAAAAGTTGAATAATCTATTTTTTATGTCTATTTTATCATACTTCATTTTACGCTTTTATTTGAATAACATCATTACAATAAATTTTGTCCATTCCAACCACACATTTATGACTTGTGTCCAAATCAACCATTTTTTCAACTATTGATGCAACTATCCTCCATGGCACCATGGTAAAAACGATGGAATCATAAAAAAAAACTAAAAAGTGGTTTGTAATTGCATATGCAATTATGACTTGCGACGAATGTCAATGTGGATGAAAATGAAGATGAAAAATGGACTTATATTTTTTTTTACTAACATTTCAAAATAAATGAAAATGTAATTGCTTTTGCAACTTGGGATGTGGTTCATAGGCCATTAAACACCGTATGACATTTTATTCAACTTCAATTTTGACTATAAATGCTAGTTACAAATGTACATATAATTAAATGTAACAAAAATGAGTTGGCCAATGAAATTGTTGGATTTAATAGTCTATTTTTTATTTAGTTTTTTTTAATGAACTAACCATTAAATGTGTAATAAGGTTTGGTAAATTTGTGAAATTTTAGAGGACCCATGGCAATGGTAAATTGGACCATTAGTTTGAATTTCCAACATTAAATTTTATCGTGTTGATATATCAATGTTTTTTTAATTAGTTAATTAATTGGGTAGGTTAGGTAATAAGTAGTAGGTATTGGGTATTAGTATATAAGTAAGCTAATTATTAATAGGTATTTTATTGTGTTCAATGAAATAGTCTTAGGTTTAATTAATTAATTAGGTAGACTATGCAACTAATCCATTTATAAATTAAGCTAGATAATAAGTAGTTATTAAATAGGACATGTAGTAGGAGGTATGTACATGGGTTAAGTAATAAATAATAGGGGTAATTAACATGTGATGAATTTTTTAATATTTTAGAATAATTCCTTAATAAAATAAACTATGTAATTAATCTAGCGATTAGGCTAGGTAATAGGTAGTAAGTAGCTAGTAGGTCATATGTATGTGGGTTAAATAGTAAGTACTTTGTCATGTTGATATGTGATTTTTAAAAATTAATTACTTAATTAGATAGGCAATGTAATTTATTTATTGAATAGGCTAACTAGGTAGTAGGGTTAATTTATGACCCATCTATAAACATTATATGTGACTAAGTTATACATCATATATCTAAATTAATTTTTGTTGGTACAATTATGATATATTATAAGAATATATATAACTTTAAAAATGAAATAGAAGTTTGAGATGTGAAAGATATATTAATTTTTTAAATAGCTTTTTTAATCACGATTTTAAGTAAAACTCAATATATTATAAATGCAAAAGTAATAATATTTATAGTTCCATAAAATCAATTAATTAGATGGAATTAATTAATATTTAAAAGTTAAAATCTCATATTTTTAAGTTAATCTTTTACATCATAAATAATATGGTTAATATAAGATCTTTTATTATAATTCATTTATATCCAATTATATATATTACACGTGACTAAATTATATATCACACATCTAAATAAAATTCAAAAAACAATTGTATAATATAATCTTTAGAATCAAATGAAGGTTTAAGATATGAAATATATAATTTTATTTGTTATTATATTATACACAATTTGTTTTCTCATTTATAAATCATGTGCTTGAATTAAAATTTTCCAAGGAATGGTCATTGAAATGGTATTCAATAACAAAATTAAAATATTTTTCTTTTCAATTTTGTTCACATTTTTTAAAGAAAAAATATAGTTGTGTACATTATTGAAAAAAATTTAAATCTTGTCATTTTGACAAAATATCAATAAGATATCAAATATCAAAAATGATGTTTTGTGTAATGTTTTAAATCAAGTAATGTAAATATAATTCATATTACTTTATAATCACAAAAAGTGGGGTGGCTTGGCGGTAAAAGAGTTGATTTCCATCTTTTGGGTTCAAAAACCAATTTTCACAAATGACATGAGTTCTAGTCAACAATGGTAAATTGATCAAATATTCCCTACCTACTTAAATTATTAGGTAGATTAATTAGGCGACTTTATTGGTAACATAAATTAGGTTTTTAGCCTAGCCTAGGTAATGACACACGTCAGCAACTTATAAGTTGAAATTCATGAAATTATCAATAATATAATATATGTAAATACAAAAGTAATAATTATTTCTAGTTTTTAAATATTAAGTATTATAAAATATTTATTTAAATAATGCAATTGCATTGCTTTGTCATAAAAACAATTGCAAAATAACAAGGCCATGTAAGCTTGTTTGGATGGATGAAACGTTCATGTAAGTTGCATCTTTATGTGATTGCCATTTGAACTTCATGCCACGTTTTCTTTTTGCAATTGAAATTCTATGCGACTTGTCTAAGGTGATTAGAACAAATTGTAATCACATGTGGCATTTATGACTGAGAAGTAATTTTAAAAACTAATTGTTCATATGAAATCTTTTTGTAGTGCATGTTTTTTTTTTAAAAAAATTATGCTTACCCAATTGATATGTACATGTCTAACATTGGATAATACTTATGACAAAATGCATTCAAATATTGCGATATCCAATTATTATGTGTAATTCTTAATCACATGTTCAAAACCCCCATGTTTTTTTTTTATAAAAATTGTGTTATAATATTGCATTTATTCTATTTTCAAATGAAAAAATGTTTTAAAGCTATTATGTTCCTTGATTCTAACATATGCACTTAATACTAGAAGACTCGTGCAAGGTTTTTTCCTTTACCATTTTCTTCATCACTTCCACTCGTAAAAATCAATTTCCTTTTTCTTCCATGACCTTGAACCTTAAACCCTTTCCTTGATTTTTGTTAAAATGGTTCAATTCCTTCAATTGACTTCATATTAAATCACCACAAATATACACACATTTCCTTTATTTGTCAAGAATAAAATGATACATGTAACCAAAATAATAAACCTTTTGCACAACTTAATCATGATATTTAATAAGGTTCCTATGTAATTCATATTATTGTACATGTCATGCATAGTTCATTTTTTGTTCAATCCTTCAATCTATGTATCAATAGTTTTGTTTTTGATGTTTCTTCAAGAATTATCAATATATCATGAATTAGTTATATGTTTTTTGCATATTGGTCCTTTCAATTATTTATATTTGCAACTAAATATTTTTTCAATTTCTACCTTAGGATTCTCCTCTTCTTGTATTTTCAACTTTTGAGCTATAGCACCTTATGCACTCATATCAAGCATTCCCATAATTAAGCTCCAATTTTGATCTACATTCACAAGAGTTGAAACGTATTACCATTTTATTATCAAATAATAATGTCACAATATTTATGGCACATTTATAAACTTAAACAATGGTTAGTTGAATTGACAATGATTTATTATGTCATTGATGTCCTTCCACAACTCTTTTGTCATGTTCAATTCCCCACCTTTTTCCCCAAATCAACCTCCACATCCATTGGACCCACATAAAATACAAAAACACATGTAAACATTTTTTGATTTATTTTGAGAAAAAATTTAATGTCATAGTTCATATAGTTTATAAGCTCATATTTCATGGATGAAATTCATCCATGAACATTCATTTATCATTCTTTGATGAATAACATCCATCCATTGTCCATTTTGTTCTATGTTGGATCTAATCAATCACACTAACACTCGTTACCATCCACTTTTCATCATAAATGACCAAATACTTTGATAAAATAATACATATCAAATTTTATATTCTTTATTACCCATCACATGAAAACATGGAAAAAAATGTCAATTTGGGGCATGTGGATTTCTTTTGAAATTATTTGGATATCATTAATAATAATATATTAGTGGTAACCCGTGCCTGCAAGGCACAGACAGTGGGCCAGCATGGGTGGGCTGGGCACCTCTAGCCCACTGTCACACTCAAGGTTTTTTTTTTTTTTTTTGGGCCCCTCAGTAATAAATAATTAGTGATATCGACGTGTAAATTTGTGAGCCCTTGAAAAGATTGTTGCAAAAGTCTTATAGGGCTCATACTACCCCATGAACTACTTAGGCTACTTATTACCTTAAGTTTACTTCACTTTTATTTTTACTTGCTTTAACTTACTACCTTTTACTTACGTAATAACTTACTTGCCTTTGCTTACGTAACAACTCATTTACTTTATTTACTTTCATTATATTATTACTGTTGTAACCAAGGTCAAACAAAACTTTAAATGCCACAATAATTTTATTATTTTTTTATTATTTACCACAATTAACTGCCCTAAAAAGTAGTGGTAATAACTGTCATGTTATTGGGGAAATCAGGTTTTACAGACAGACAGGTAAAAAGAAAATATTATTATTATTTACCACAATTAACCGCCCTAGAAAGTAGTGGTAATAACTGTCATGTTGTTGGGGAGATCAGACAAACACACTAACAGACGTAGTGAATTAATATATAAGATTTCATTATTTAATGTCAAGAAATTGAAAGAAGATATTCATTTAAATAAACCTTTGAATAGTAATCCCAACTTAAATGTTTTAATTACATTCCATGCATCAATTTAATATTTAATTGTATGGTTTCAAAAAATATAAATGATAGTAATTAAATAGTTAGATATATTGATTCACATTCCAAATTTTTTATTGGAATTTAATATATAATGCAATACAAGATGATAAACTCATATGAGGAATTTTGTTTTGTGAAAACCTTAACCGCTTTATAGTTAGGGACTTTTGAATGGTTAAAATTTGACCATATTTTCATAAATCCATATGAATTGCAAATTTTGTTTGTTTGTTTTTTTTTTTTTTTCAAATTTTTAGTCCCAAAAACATTTTTAAAAAAAATTTAGATGGGGCATTATTCCTTTGGATTTTATGGGTTTTTTTTTTTAGGACTTCTAAATCAAAAAATGACATCAACTACATTAAATACCAATTTTCACATAGATTTGGGAAGGTTTATATGTGATTGAACATGTATTATTCAAATATTAGATTACTAATATTTTTTAAAAAGTAACAACCATTTCCATTTGAATCATTGTAAATAATCTTGTATGGATTCATAGGGAGTGTATTTTCTACTGCATTTAAGCCACTGTATTGTGCATTCACCCTATTGAATTCTTGTTTTGCACTTGTCATGTTTTTGTTTTTGTTTTTCTTGTTTCATATTCTGGATTTGGGATTAAGCTTACCCTTGTTCTAGTCTTGATTTAAGAAATCATGTAGATTTGGTTATTTTTGTGCTTATGACAATTTGAACAAACTACCCCCATTAGGCCTACATATTTTGTTCATTTCTTGTCTTTGTTTTTAATTTTTCAACTTTGTGAATATGTTTATGTCTACAGAAGAATTAGTGGCATCCATGGAAGAAATTCTTATAGTTCTTCAACATGTCCAACAAGAAAATCAATCTTTTCGTGACTGTGCATTTCCAAAATAACCAAGCTTGAATGTCATTAGGGTGTATTCCAACAACGCAAATTCCAACAAATGAGCCTCAAATTAGTCTTCCTGAATTTGATGGGACTCATTCAAAGTTCAATTAGGTGCATTTGGTCATTCAACTTCATCCTCGCCATTATCTAGATGGACCAACCCATGTTGGATTTATTGGCACTCTATTATTAGGCACTGCACTAGCCTAATTTACACTGTTACTTGAATGATAATCATCACTTTTAAACAACTTTGAAGCATTTTTCGAAGAATTCACAACAACCTTTGGAGATTCGGATAGAGAAGGCATATCTACTAACAAGTTATGATCTTTTCATCGAGGATCACAACTTGCATTTGTGTATCCATTTGAATTCAAGTAACTTATCATGTGACATTTCATGGGATGAAGCTACACTCATGAATTAATTCCAATTTGGGCTACACAACAATGTGAAGGACTTACTTCTAACCCTGTCAAATCCCACAACTTTGAGTCAAACAATTACACAAATTGTTCATTGTGATAATTGTCTTTTTGAATGTTGCTAGGAAAAGCATTGGGGGGTGAAAACACACTATGGGGGGGCCAAAATTGTTGTCACATTGTACTTTTTTTAGGGGTCCCATGTTTGAACTTCAACCATATCATTATTATGAAGGATTTACAATGTTTTTGCATATTCTCGTAGGTCAAAACCCAAATAAATCAAATTCCAAATATACTACACTTTTAATTTAATATGATATGATGTTAGAATATATTTGTGCCAAAAAAATACATCACAACATACTAAAAACTACAAATATACTCAAAAAATGATTGAAATTATTTTTAGTTTTTATGTAATTTGTTGAATCTATTAAACATTGTGATTCCATGTGATTGGAATAAGTTTGTGAACCATGTGAAGAGTTTGATAATTATCATATCACAAATGGGTGTTTTTGGGGGGATGACTATAAATATGTGATAAACTAACATTTGACAAACTATCACTTTCAAATGGAAGATGACAAAATATGTGAAGTGTGTCATTTTAAAAAATTTCATTTCAAACATGTTTTGACTAATTAATTCAAACCTAAACCTAGTGCAATCCAAAAACAAGAATAGGTTTTATTATATTACATAAACCATAAATATACCTATTATTCCTTGAATTTTATTTTATTTTATTATTCTAAAAATAATATTAAATACCATTGACTTTGTGAAAATCAAGATATCAAGCCCAAACACCAAAAGTGAAACCCAAAATTAAGTGTTACAAGTTTTGTAGAAATATACATTACATACATGTCATGAAAGTGCCCAAAATGCCCCCCCCCCTCCCGTAGTGTGTTTTCACCATGGGAGCTATTGTTAATACATAAAAATTTCATAGCTTCCATGTCACCCCAACCAATTCTATCAACAATAAAGGATGATCCCCATGCAATTGATGGGACAAGATTCAAACCCCTCGTTGAAAAAGAAAATCAATGACAACATACAAACAATCTTTGTTTATATTGTGGAAGACTAGGTCATGTTGTTTGTGAATGTCCAAAGAAACAAAATCCACATACAACATAGGCCACTTCTTTCACTAACTCAAAATTTGGAGAATTGAAAAATGAAGACGTCCATTTTTAGTAGGGACCTAGAGACTAGGCTTCAATACATCATGTGTTGGGAATGGTCCCAACTTGTTTTCAGATCTAGACCCAGTTTCTTGTTACTAGTCATGATCAAATATAAAGTTCATGATAATAAGGATTCAAACATTGTTTGATTCTAATGCATCTGCATGTTTTATTAACAAAAAGTTGGTGCAACAACAGAAGTTGGCCTTGGTGAAAAAAATGACATTGATAGGAATTGAAAGCATTAACGTCTGGAATATTTCCTTATGACCTGTGACACATGAGACCAAGGCGTTGGAGATCACCCCAAATGTGGGTCAATTACCATGGGTTGAATCAACTCACCGTCAAAAACTAATACCCACCACCTTTGATATCAAGATTATTAGATCAACTCAGTCATGCCAAAGTGTACTCCAAGATCGCCTTGTTTGGTGCATACAATTTGGTGCATATTCGAGAAGGTGATGAATGGAGGATTACATTTTGTACACTCTATGGCCATTTTGAATATGTGGTGATGCCTTTTGGCTTTACGAATGCACCTACTATCTTTCAACATCTCATGAATGATGACTTTCGTGAATACCTAGATGATTTCATGGTTTATTACATTGATGACATCTTCATTTGCTCCAAGAACTTTGAAGAGCATGAACAACATGTTTGATTTGTTTTGGACAAGTTCAAGGAAGCCAAACTTTATGCTAAATTGGAGAAATGTGAGTTTCATTAAACTAAAGTGGAATTCCTTGGTTACATCATTTATGGAGATGGTGTGCACATGGATTTTTACAAGGTTCAAACTAATGTGGATTAGGCTACCCCAACTTCTATTCGTGATGTTCAATGTTTTATTGGGTTTGTAAATTTTTATCAATGTTTCATTGCACATTATTCCACAATAGTGGCTTGTCTTACTCATCTAACTCAAAAGGATCAAGCTTTTTCCTTGGGACCTAAAACTGAAATTGCCTTCTAATCTTTGAAGTTTTCCTTCACAACAATTCACTTTTGATTCATGCAGATGTTTCTTAATCCTTTGTCTTGGAAACAAATGCCTCTAATTTTGCATTAGGAGTTGTGCTCTCACAACCTAGAGACGATGATCTCCTTCATCTTGTTGGTTTTTATTTTCGTAAGTTCTCTCCTATTGAAATTAACTATGAGATTCATGACTAATAACTTTTGGCCATTATTGATGTTTTTGAAAAATGGCGTCATTTATTCAAAGGAGTTCAACATGAAATCATTATGTATTTTGATCATAAGAACCTCAAGCTCATGTTTTAAATCAATGTTAAGTTTGATGGGCATGGTCTTTGTTTCAATTTTGATTCATCACATATCACCTTGAGTGCTAGCAAAGGAAACTTGATGCGTTGTCCCATCGTTCGTACTTCGCGCCTAAAAAAAGAAATGTAGCCTATGAATAACAATGTGATGTCATTATCAAGCTCGAATATCTTTGACTTCTTACATTGTCCGTAATTCTTAATGACACAAACCTTTTTTGTCAAATTTGTAAATATTTAAATAAGGACCTTCTTGCTATTGGCATCCAAGGCCAATTTAGGAATCATCATCAAGTCCAAGGTTTTTTTAGTGATCATGCCAAGTTCAAATTTCAGGATGGTTTATTATATTGTGATGGTATTTTACATGTTCTTGATGGCCCCATGTGATTTTAAGTTATTCGAATTAGGCACAATGTTTTGGCTACAAGCCATTTTGGATTCAACAAGACCATGGAGTTAGTGTTTCGAAATTATTGGTGGCCAGAGCTTTAAAAGTATATGAAGGAGTTTGTCAGATTTTGTGAAAATCCTTGTCATTGCCTTCGTGATCTCTTTCAACCATTGCCAATCATTGCATCCTTGTGGTTTTCAATTTCCATGGACTTCATCATAGACCTTTCACCTTCTAGTTTTTATGACTCCATTTTGATGGTGGTGGACCGTTTAACAAAGATGGTTCATTTCATTCCGTGTACCAAAACAATAATTGGCAAATGAGATCATGTTTTTCGATATCATGGTCTCCTTAAAGATACCATTTTTGATCGTGAGCTTCAATTTGCATCCAACTTCTGGAAGTGACTCTTTGATCTTTCAGATGTGAAGGTGAAATTATCATTAACTTTATGCCTTTAGATGGATGGGCAAATAGAATGGGTCAATCAAGTCTTGAAACAATATTTACGATGCATAACCAATTATCATCAAAATAATTGGTCAAAACTTTTGGCCATGGCAGAATTTATCTATAACAACATAGTGCATTCATTAACCCAACAAACACCTTTTTTTTACAAATCATGGTTTGCAACCCAAATTTGACAATCAAAGCATGCACAAAATTGTGAATATAATAATTAAAGATTGAGCCATGTGGTTAGTAGATGTTCGAGTTCAACTTGTATGTAACCTTGAAGAAGTGCATAGGCGATACAAGGAAAATGCTTATGAATGTCAGAAGGAACAACTCAGCTTCAAGGTTGGGGACCATGTTTGGCTTTGACAATAACATATTAAGACAATAAAACCATTAGAGAAGTTAGATCATCAGAAGTTAAGTTTGTTCTTCATTATGAAGCAAATCAATGTTGTGGCTTTCCAACTCAAGCTTCTAAATTCTATAAGAATCCATCTTGTGTTTCATGTTTCTTTATTGGAACTTTACCACACATATACCATTCCAAGAAAAATTCATGATCCCTCTCCACCTATTCAAGTTGATGGTAAACATGAATATGAAATGGAAGACATTTTAGATTCAAAGATCTCTAATTGTCAACTCTAATATTGGCAATAGTCACAGGAAGAAAAAGCTTGATTTGCAACTGGTGTTTACGACTGTTTTTTAGTCGAAAGAGACATTTTACAACTAACTATCTAGTAGTCACCTAAGACAAGTCGCAGACGACAAATAGTCGCATAAACATTACATCAGGATGACATCATCAGATGATAGATGAAGGCTAAATTTTGTATATATTGTTTCATCCGATGGGGCCAGTATATACATAGTGTATATGGGGCATTATTTTGCGAATATAAGTTGCAACTATTTTGGTGGATCCAACCTCCAACCATGTGGAGACACATGTTAACTATTGAAATACTTAAATTATGTTCCTTAAATCTTTCCAAATTTATCTAGGTCATTGGATTCAACACATTGGGATTGT
>Ga0116229_10007559_pt1 | contig 17152 bp, 17 predicted proteins | sample S1TSphgellanicum_3_FD_87313 | JGI IMG/M metagenome (GOLD analysis project Ga0116229, IMG submission 87313) | Host-associated microbial communities from peat moss isolated from Minnesota, USA - S1T2_Fc - Sphagnum magellanicum MG | ecosystem: Host-associated > Plants > Peat moss > Unclassified... | reverse complement strand
CGGCGGCCACTCGCTGCTGGCGGTACGCGTGTTCGCCCGCATCGAGAAGCAGCTGGGCGTGACGCTGCCGCTGTCCACGCTGCTCGAACGCCCGACGATCGAGTACCTCGCCGAGCGCATCCGCCGTGCGCGCGGCACGGACGCGGCGGCGGCCAGCGCGGCGCCGCCCGATCGGCGGCCCGCCGGCCCGGCGCCCGTGTCCGCGCTGCCCGCTTATCTCGTCCCGGTGCAGCCGCGCGGGTCGCGGCCGCCGCTCTTCTGTGTCCATGGTGCCGGCGGCAACGTGCTCAACTTCGCCGACCTGGCTCGCCGCCTGGGTGCCGACCAGCCGTTCTTCGGCTTCCAGGCCCGCGGCGTCGACGGCCGTGCCGAACCGTTCAAGCGCATCGAGGACATGGCGCAGGCCTATGTCGGCGAACTGCGCAGGCACCAGCCGCGCGGCCCGTATTTCCTCGCCGGCTACTGCGGCGGCGGCGTCATCGCCTTCGATATGGCGCGCCGCCTGCGCGATCTGGGCGAGGAGGTCGCCTTCCTCGGGCTGCTCGACTGCTACCGGCCCGGCGTGGGCACCGGCGTCAAGCGCCATGAGCGCTGGGCCATGGGCGTGGTCAGCGAGGGCGTGCCCTACCTCGTGCGCAAGGCGGTGATCTGGTTGCGCCGCAACTACTACCAGATCTCCTGCGCCCTGCGCATCGCCGCGTACCGCGTGCGCGGCCGCACGGTCCCTTTCGAGCTGCGCGACTTCTGGCTCACGCAGGCCTTTCTCGAGTCGACGGGGCGCTACCATCCCGGCGTCTACGATGGCCGGCTGACCATCCTGCGCGCCACGCAGGTGGACCAGGAACTGCTCGGCGTGGGCCCGGAACTCGGCTGGCGCGGCTACGCCACGCAGGGCATCGAGGCCTTCGACGTGCCCGGCGACCACTATTCGCTGCTGCGGGAGCCCAACATCGGCGTGCTCGCGGCCACGCTCAAGCAATGCCTGCTGGTCACCGAGGGGCCCGCGCCGACGTGACCGAGCCCCACGCCGAGCCTGCACCGTCGGCGACGGTTGCCGCGCAAGGCCTGGTCCTGCGCAACGTCGGGTTCCTGTTCGTGGCACAGCTGGCGGTCACGCCGCTCTCGGTCCTGGTCAACGTGGTCGCGGCGCGCTCGCTGGGCCCGGACGACTTCGGACAGATCTACCTGGCCACCACCTTCAGCGGCTTCGCGTTCCTGTTCGTCGAGTGGGGCCAGGGCGCGACGCTGACGGCGATGATCGCCCGCGACCGCGCGCACGCCGGGGCCATCCTGGGCAGCAGCCTGGCCTGGCGCGCGGCGGCGCTGCCGGTCGTGGCCCTGGTGCTGTTCGCCGGCTGCCGGCTGCTGGCCTACGACCGCGCGTTCCTGCAGGTGCTGGCGCTCGTCATGCTGGCCTCGGCATTCGGCACCGTGTCGCTGGCCTGCGTGGACGTCTTCCGCGGCCTCGAGCGCAGCGACTTCAGCGCCCGCGCCTATGTCGCCTGGCAGTTCCTCACCGCGATGGTGGTCGTGCCCACCCTCCTGCTCGGCGGGCGCCTGCACGCCTACCTGCTGGCCCAGGTGGCCTGCGCCGCGGTAGGTGCGCTGGCGCTGCTGCGCTGCCTGCCGCCCATCGGCGTGCGCCCGCTCGCGGCGCGCCGCTCGGCGGTGCGGGCGCTGGCGACCGCGGGCAGCTCCTTCCTCGTCTTCAATATCGTCATTGCCCTGCAGACCAACGTCGACGCCGTCTTCCTGTCGCGCCTCGCCACGCCCGACGCCATCGGCTGGAACGCCGTGGCGCGCAAGCTGGTCGGCGTGCTCATCTTCCCGGCCAGCGCCATGATCGGCGCCCTCTATCCCACGCTGTGCCGCCTGCACGGCACCGATCCGCTCGCGTTCGCGGGCACGGCGCGCGCCGCCCTGCGCGCCACGCTGATCGGTGCGGTGCCGATCGCCCTGGGCTGCGCGCTGTACCCGGGCATCGGGATCGGCCTCTTCGGCCCGCTCGCCTACGGCCCGGCCCAGGACAACCTGCGCGTGCTCGCGATCTTCGTGCTGCTCGTGTATGGCTCGATGCCGATCGGTTCCACCCTGGCGGCCGCGGGCCGGCAGCGGTCCTGGGCGCTGGTCCAGCTCGCCTGCGTGATCGTCAGCGCGGTCGCCGATCCGCTGCTGATCCCGTGGTTCCAGCGGTCGGTCGGCAATGGCGGACTGGGGGTGTGCGTATCCACGGCCGCCAGCGAGGTGCTGATGGTGGCCGCCGGCATCTGGCTGCTGCCGCGCGGCATCATCGATCGCAGCCTCGTGCGTACGCTTGCGCTGGTCCTGGCGGCCGGCCTGGCGATGGTGGCGGCGAGCGTGGTCCTGGCCCGGCTCAACCCGTACGCCGCCGCTGCGCTCGCGCTGGGCGCCTACGGCGCGACGTTGTGGGCCACCGGCGCGGTCGACCGCCGCCAGATCGCCACCCTGCGCGCCATGCTCGCCGGCCGCGGCGGCGCCTGAGCGCGGCGCCGGTCGCGCGAACTGGCCCGTTTGCACCCGGCAGTTCCAGCGATCGGGGCCGGCGGCCGGCGACAAGAATCGGCCCGCCTATGGACGACTACGCCTCCCGTGAGACAGCCGACCTCGTGCGCGGGTCCGCGATCGCCGTGGCCCTGGTGGCGCTCGTCGTGCTCGCGTACGCCATCATCGCCAACAGCCGGCTGTGGCAGCAATGGACCGCGCCCAAGCGCATCCGCGTGACCGTGGCGCCGAGGGCGGCGCCCGAGGATTACGCGCCGCATCTGCATCCGATGGGCAGCGACTACGGCAGTGCCGGCGGCAGCGCCGGCGCGCCGGCGGACGAGCCCGGCGGCGCTGCCGCCGGCCTTGCCCCGGTGACCGGTCCCCCGGCCGCCGGCGGCGCGGCCGAGGCGCTGCGCGAGGCCTTGAAGAACTTCCGCCTCGACGCCACGCGCACCACGACGATCTCGATCTCCTCGTCCGGCCGCACCCGCCTCGACGGCCGAGGCGGCCTCACCGCCATCGACGGCCTGCCGATGGACAGCGTGCGCGGTGCGATCGTCCTGAGCGGGAGCGGCCCGTCCGCCCGTCCGGCCCCGGCACCCTGATCGCTCAGAAGCCGAGCCCGATCATCAGGAACGCCGTCCCCTGGTAGGTGCTCGAATCGGGCTCGAACAGCCGCTGCGCGGTCGACACGCCGGAGCGGCCATAACGGAAGCTGGTGTCGCGATACTCCGCCTTGATGTGCAGCAGGCGCCATGGTGCGTAGTCGACGCTCAGCGCCCCGCCCAGCACGCGCTGGTTGCGCAGCGTCGTCGACAGGCCCAGCGAGGGTGCGCCGAGCTCGGCGCGCAAGCTGGACCCGCCGTTGAGCTCCAGGCCGCCGACCCAGTGCGGCGCGAACCGGACCTGGCCCAGCACGCCCGCCACCACGCTCTCGTGCTTGTAGACCTCGAGGTAGCCGTAGGGATCGGTCCTGGACGAGTCGCGCACCCAGCGGTGCGCCCCGAAACCGATGAACGGCGTCAGCATGCCGCCCTCGGCCGGATTGCCCAAGCCCTTGCCCAGGCGCAGCTGCCAGTCCGTGGTCTCGTCATCGGTGCTCGAGTCATAGGGGAACTCGACGCCGGGGTTCTGCAGGCTGAACACGAAGCCCGTGTAGGCGGTCTTGCCCCGGGCGTAGGTCACCTGGCCCTGCACGTAGGCGTCGTGCACCCCGAGCACGTCCCCCTCCCAAACCGCTCCCGCGATCGCCGCCGCCTGCTTGCCGATGTCGGAATCGGCGAAGTGATCGTCCAGCGTCTCGGTGTACTGCAGTCGCTGGCCGCCGGCACCGATGAATACCTGGCGGTTGGCGGCGATGATGGCTTCCGGTTCGGCGCCCGGGCCGGCATCGGCCGCGGCACGAGCAGGGGCCAGCGTGCAGGCCACCAGCGCGGCGGCGATCAGGGCGGGACGCTTGCGCATCAGGATCTCGGTAGTGTCCAGACCGCCATAGTGCACCAGCGGCCGCAGCGGCGATACGGCCCCGGGCGCCGGCGGCATGTCTCGGGCGCCCGTCCTTCCCCCGGGGGTGCCGCCGCTCCCGATGCCGGGCACCCCGCCGGGGGCCCGGATTGGAGCGCAGGTTCCGGAGCGCGGCCGTGCCAGGGCCTGGCTAGGCTGCGTTCAATTCATCCCCTGACCGAGGAGCAAGCCATGGATTTTCAGATCAGCGCGCTCGATGAGCGCCGGTTCCTGCCGTTGTTCGACCTGCCCGACGCGCAACTGGCGCAGCACCTCGCGGCCCGCTGTACCGCGCGGGCGCATCCGGGCTATCCGTGCCGCGTCAGCCTGGTCGATGCGCAGGTGGGCGAGGAGCTCCTGCTCGTCAACTTCACCCACCAGGAGGCGGCGACGCCTTTTCGTGCCAGCCACGCCGTCTACGTGCGCGCGGGTGCCCGGCAGGCTCACCCCGCACCCAACGAAGTGCCCGGGATGTTCCGCACGCGCAGCCTGTCCTTGCGCGCATTCGACGCGAGCGGCGTGCTGGTCGGCGCCCAGTTGTGCGAGGGTGCCGGCCTCGAGGCACCGCTGCGGCGCCTGCTCGCGCTCCCGGAGGTCGCCGAGGTCCACCTCCATTTTGCCGCCTACGGCTGCTTTGGCGCGCGCGCTACCGCGGCCCGGCCACGCCTCAGGTCTTGAGCCGGTAGCCGGTGCGGAAGATGGCGGTCACGATGACCAGGCTGGCCAGGAAAAGTCCCACCGTGATGCCCAGGCTGGTGCCGACGTCCACGTCGGCGCTGCCGTAGAAGCTCCAGCGGAACACGCTGATCAGGTAGACGACGGGGTTGAACAGGGTCACGGTGCGCCAGGCCGGCGGCAGCATGTCGACGGAGTAGAACGCGCCGCCCAGGAACGTCAGCGGCGTGACCACCAGCATGGGCACGACCTGCAGCTGCTCGAAGCTGCGCGAGCACAGGCCGATGATGAAGCCCAGCAGGCTGAAGGTGGCGGCGGTGAGCAGCAGGCAGCCGAGCATCCAGGCGGGGTGCAGGATGTGGATCGGCACGAAGAGGGCAGCCGTGGCCAGGATGACCATGCCCAGCACGAGCGACTTCGTGATGGCCGCGCCGACGTAGCCCAGAACGATCTCCAGCGGGTTCAGCGGCGCCGACAGCACTTCGTAGATCGTTCCCGTGAACTTGGGCAGGTAGATGCCGAACGCGGCATTGGACAGGCTCTCGGTGAACAGCGCGAGCATGATCAGGCCCGGCACGATGAAGGCGCCGTAGGACACGCCCTGCACCTGGCTCATGCGCGCCCCGATCGCCGCGCCGAAGACCACGAAGTAGAGCGAGGTGCTGATCACCGGCGTGAGCAGGCTCTGCAGCACGGTGCGCAGGCCGCGGCCGATCTCCAGGCGATAGAGCGCCCAGACGCCGTGGCGGTTGAACGACCCGACGGTAAGGCTCATGGCGCGCCCGCGCGCGCCGGCGCCGCGCCGCTGCCGCCACCGGCCACGAGGCCCACGAAGATGTCCTCGAGCGAGCTCTGCCGCGTATCGAGGTCATCGAAGGCGATGCCCAGTTCGCCCAGGCGCGCCAGCAGCGCGGCGACGCCGGACCCGCCGGCCGCGGCATCGAAGCGGTACGCGAGCGTTCGCCCGCCGTCCTTGAGCTCCAGCGCCCAGCCGTCCAGCCCCGGCGGGACGCGCGCCAGCGGCTCGACGAGGTGCAGGCCCAGCTGCTTGCTGCCCAGCTTCTTCATGAGTTCCCGCTTGTCCTCCACCAGGATCAGCGCGCCCTGGTGGATCACGCCGACCCGGTCGGCCATCTGCTCGGCCTCGTCGATGTAGTGGGTGGTCAGGATGATCGTCACCCCCTGGTCGCGCAGCCGGCGCACCAGCTGCCACATGTCGCGGCGCAGCTCGACGTCGACACCCGCGGTCGGCTCGTCCAGGAACAGTATCTGCGGCTCGTGCGCCAAGGCCTTGGCGATCATCACCCGGCGCTTCATGCCGCCGGAGAGGGTCATGATGCGCGCCGCGCGCTTGTCCCACAGCGACAGTTCGCGCAAGGTCTTCTCCACGAAGGCAGGATCGGGCGCGCGGCCGTACAGTCCGCGGCTGAAGCGCACGGTCGCGCCCACGCCCTCGAACGCGTAGACGCTCAGTTCCTGCGGCACCAGGCCGATCAGCGCGCGGGCGCGGCGATAGTCGCGCACGATGTCGTAGCCCGCGGCCAGCACCGAACCCGTGCTGGGCGTGACGATGCCGCAGATGATGTTGATCAGCGTCGTCTTGCCGGCGCCATTGGGGCCCAGCAGCGCGAAGATCTCGCCCTTGCGGATCTGCAGGTCGATGCCCTTGAGCGCCTGCAGGCCCGAGGCGTAGGTCTTGGTCAGCTGCTTGACGGAGAGTATCGGTTCCACGGAAATGCGATCCAATCGGCAATCGTATCCGATTGCGGTGCCGGATCCGCGGCCGACGGGCCACGTTCGCGCGCCGCTCAGGGCGCGGCCACCCGGGTTCCTCGCATCATGATCTGGCCGCGCGGATGGCCGCCGTGGGCCCGATACAGCGTGCCGTCGACCACCGCCGGCTTGCCGTTCAGCGCCAGCGAGAACGGCGCGCGCGGCACGATCTGGATCACGCGCACGTCGGATTGGGCGATGTCCCAGGCATCGTCGGGGACGGCCTCGAGGCAGATGGGCTGGTCGAGCGTGAGCAGCCAGACGGTCTCGGGCGCATCGCCGGCCTCGATCGAGCGGTAATGCGGCGGCCCGGGGAAGACCTGCAGCCGCAACAGCCCGTGCAGGTGCACCACCTCGGGTTCGTACTTCGTGCACTGCTGGGCGCCGGCCGGTGGGCAGGCGATCAGCAGCAGGGCCACGCTGCGCAGGGCCAGCGCCGCGGCCCGGGAAAGTCCCCGGGCCCGTCGCCAGGCCCCGCGCCTAGTGCGCATGGTCGGCCGTTGCCGGCGCCGCGTCATCGGGGTGGCGGATGCGCTCGACCTCGGACTCGGCGATCAGGTCGAACACGGCGACGACGCGCCGGACCCCGCTCACCCGGCTTGCTACCCGCTTGGCGATGTCCGCTTCCGACGGGCTGACGAGGCCGAACAGGTAGATGGTGCCGTCGGTGCAACTCGTCTTGACCGCGCCGGTGGACAGCCCCTTCACGTCCAGCAGCGAGGCCTTGACCTTGGCGGCCAGCAGTTCGTCGTCGCCCGAGCCCGAGAGGCCCGCCAGCGAGCCGATCGTCAGTTCGTCGATCACCTGGTGCACGTTCAGGGTGGCGCGCGCGATCGCCTCGGCGTCGCTGCGGTCCCTTTCGGTCGGCACCTTTCCGGCGAGCAGGACCTTCTGGTTGTACGACGTGACGTCGATGCGCACGGACTCGCGTGCGAAGCGGTCGGACAGCGCGCTGTTGACGCGGTGCTCGATGTTGGCGTCCTCGAGCTGGATGCCGGTGGAACGCCGGTCGGTGGCGATCACGGCGCCGCCCAGCGCCGCGCCCCCGAACAGGAGCACGCAGGCGTTCAGGGCGGCCGTGCCGCAGGCGATGACGAACAGCGATCGTAGGGCTCTCACCGGAATGCGCATCTAGAAATCCTCCTCTGCGGAAAATGCCGACCGCAGCCAGCGGACGCCGCCATCCTCGACGAGGATGACATCGAAGCGGCATCGTGGCCAGTGGTCGCCGAAGCGGGCGCTCAGGAAGAGCCGCGCCGCGAGCCGTATTCTGCCGCGCTTTCGCCAGTCGATGCTGGCGGCGGCATCGCCGCGCCGTCCGCGGCTGCGCACCTCGACGAAGATCCACGTGGCGCCGTCGCGCGCGACGATGTCGAGTTCGCCCAGCCGATAGCGCACGTTGCGCGCCTCGATGCGGATGCCGCGGGCCGCCAGGTAGCGGCAGGCCAGCTGCTCGGCCGCCTTGCCCGCCTCCAGCGTCGAGCCGGCGCGTCTTGATGGCTTCACGCTATGCTGCACGCAGCCATGCGCGGACGGCGCGGCGACCGGCGTGACGGATGATGGGGCGGATGGCGTAGCCGATGACGTTACCGATGACGTGACCGATGACATGGCGAATGACCTGGCAACGAGGCATGGAGACGAGGGCCATGAGCACCGCGACATGAACGATGGGCCTGGGGAAGGCGAAAGCGCGGACTGGGCGCAGCGCTCGCCGTGGCGCGAGGCGGGCATTGCGGCGCAGGAATTCCCGCCGGGATTGTATGTAGTGGCCACCCCGCTCGGAAACGCCGCCGATGTGACTCTGCGCGCCTTGTGGATCCTGCACCAGGCCGACTGCGTCGCGGCAGAGGACACGCGCACCACGGCGCCGCTGCTCGCGCGCTTTGGCATCACCCGCCGCCTGCTCGCGCTGCATCAGCACAACGAGGCCGATCGCATCGCCCCGGTGCTCGAGCGCCTGGCGCGCGGCCAGCGCGTGGCCCTGGTGAGCGATGCGGGCACGCCGGCCATATCCGACCCCGGCGCCCTGCTCGTGCGCGCTGCGCTCGCCGCCGGGGTGCGCGTGATTCCCGTGCCCGGGCCCAGCAGCATGACGGCGGCCCTGTCGGTCGCCGGCATCCGCTGCGGCGACATCCGCTTCGTCGGCTTTGCGCCGGTCCGCGCGCAGGCGCGCGCCCGGCTCTGGACATCGATCGCCGCGGCCGACGGTGCGGCGGTGATCTTCGAGGCACCGCACCGCCTCGTGGCCACCGCGCGTGAACTGCATGCCGTGCTCGATCCGCACCGGCGCGTCGTCGTCGCGCGCGAATTGACCAAGCGCTACGAGGACGTCGTGCAGACCACCGCGCACCACTTGCCCGCCTGGGCCGAGCGCACGCCCCCGCGCGGAGAATACGTGCTGGTGGTCGACGCGGCGCCGGCAGCCGCCGGCGCCGACGGGGATGGCGATGGCGCCGAACCCGGCGAGGCCGCGATCGACCCCGCCACGCAGCGCTGGCTTGCCGCGCTGGCCGAGGAACTGCCGGCCTCGCGTGCCGCCGCGATCGCCGCCCGGGTCAGCGGCCTGCCGCGTGCATTGCTCTACCGCAGCCTGGGGCACCGCGGCAGCGGCCGGCCCGCGCACGATGGCGCCGCGGGCGAAACGGCCGATCACACCGCGGACGATTCCGCGGTTGACGCGGCGCCGCCGGGCACCGTGCCGCCCGGTGGAGACGCCGCGTGAGCGCCGGGTCTGGCATCGCGGTGCGGCGCCGCGCGCTGCTGGCCGCGGCGCTCGGTGTCACGGCGGCGCGCGCCGCCGGCGCGCCGCCGGAGCCGCTGCGCATCGGCTTGCAGAAATCGTCCACGCTGGCGATCTACCTGCGCTCGCGCGGCACGCTCGAGGCGGCACTGGCCCCGCTGGGCGTGGCCGTGCAGTGGCATGAATTCGCCTCGGGCCTGCCCCTGCTCGAGGCGCTCAACGTCGGCGCGCTCGACCTGGGCGCCGATGTCGCCGACGCCGTGCCGCCGTTCGCCTTCGCCGCCGGCGCACAGCTGAGCTACTACGCCAGCGAGGCCCCGTCGCCGCACGCCCAGGCGATCGTCGTGCGCCGCGACTCGCCGATCACCGACCTGGCCCAGCTCCAGGGCCGCAGGATCGGCTTTGCCAAGGGTGCCGGCGCGCACTACCTGCTGCTGCGCGCGCTCGCGCTGCGCGGCCTGCAGCTGCGCGACGTCGAGCCCGACTACCTGACGCCCGCCGATGGCCGCGCCGCCTTCGAAGGCGGCAAGATAGACGCCTGGGTCATCTGGGACCCCTACCTGGCAGCCGTGCAGCGCCAGTCCGCGGCGCGCGTGCTGCGCGACGGCGAGGGCCTGGCCAGCTACCGGCGCTTCTACCTCGCATCGACGGCGTACACGCGGCGTCGCGCCGACGTCATGGCCATCGTGTATCGCCAGTTGCAGGGCGCCGGCGCCTGGATCCGCCAGAACCCGGAGGCCGCAGCGCAGTGGAATGCCCCGCTGGTCGGCCTGGACACGCCGACGATGGCGATGGCCAACCAGCGCCGCAGTTACCAGGTGCAGGAGGTCGACGCCGGCGCGCTGGCCGAGCAGCAGCAGATCGCCGATGCGTTCGCGCAGGCGCAGATCCTGCCGGGGCACGTCGATGTCGCCCGGGCGCCCGTATGGCGCCCGGCCTGAGCGCGCGACCCGACGGCACGATCCGACCGCATGACCCGGCGTCGTGACCCGACGGCACGATGACCGCCGCATCGGCCGGCGCCTTTGCATCAAATACCGAATCGATCGGTGCTATATTTGATGCAGATCCAAGCGGAGCAAGCCATGCGAACGACGGTTACGCTCGACGAAGCCCTGCTCAGCCGGGCACGGACGCTCTCCGGTGTCCAGGACCGCAGTGCCCTGCTGAAGGAAGCCCTTGGCGCGCTCATCCAGCGCGAAAGCGCTCGCCGGCTTGCCAAGCTGGGCGGCAGCGAACCGAAGGCAAAGGCAGTGTCCCGGCGGCGTGCAATCCAGCCGTGATATTGGTCGACACCTCCGTCTGGATCGACCACCTGCGAAACGGCGACCCGGCGATGGTCTCGTTGCTGGAAACCGATCGGGTCTGCAGCCACGATTTCGTCATCGGCGAATTGGCCTGCGGCACGCTGCGCAAGCGCGCGGAGATCCTGTCTTTGGTGCGATCGCTGCCACGACTGGCCACGGCCACCGAGGACGAGGCTTTGTTCCTCGTTGAAAACCGGCGTCTGATGGGGCGACGCATCGGCTACATCGACGTCCACCTTCTTGCGGCAACGATCCTCGGCAGCGCTCGCCTTTGGACCAGGGACAAGCCCCTGAAGGCCATTGCCGAGGAAGCACGTTGCGCCCATCCTGCGCAAGCCCGATGATCGCCGGTCGCGCGGATTTCAGGGCCCAGGCCGCTGCGCGTCGGAGTGCCGGCACGTAGCGGACGGACACGAGCGCGGCGTCGCTGGAGCCTCCAACGGAAGACCTGTCGTGACCTACGCCTTCGTATTGCTCGCGGGCCTGGCGGCCGGGGCACTCAGTGGGGTCATCGGCACCGGCTCGTCCATCGTGCTGCTGCCCATCCTGGTGTACCAGTTCGGGCCCAAGCAGGCCGTGCCGATCATGGCGGTGGCGGCTCTCATGTCGAACGTCGCCAAATTGATGGCGTGGTGGCGGGACGTGGATTGGCGTGCGTTGGCCGCCTATTCGATTCCCGGCGTGCCGGCGGCCGCGCTCGGCGCTCGCACCCTGCTCGTGCTGCCATCGCAAGTGGTCGACATCGCTCTAGGCACATTCTTCCTCTTGATGATTCCGGCCCGGCGCTTGCTCCATGCGCGCCGCCTGCGCATCCGGCTCTGGCAGCTGGCGATCGCCGGTGCGTTGATCGGGTACTTGACCGGGCTCGTCCTGTCGACCGGTCCGCTCAGCGTACCGGCCTTCACGTCCTATGGCCTGCTCAAGGGCGCGTTCCTTTCGACGGAGGCCGCCAGCTCGCTGGCCTTGATGATCAGCAAGGTCGCGACCTTCCGGCAGCTCGGCGCGCTGCCTCAAACGGAACTCCTGCAGGGCCTCATCGTCGGGGCATCCGTCATGGCCGGGGCATTTGCGGGAAAGGCGATCGTCCAGCGCATGAGCTTTCATGCCTTCCGGCACGTTCTCGACGCATTGCTGTTCTGCTCCGGTCTTTCGCTGCTCTGGGCGGCTCACGGCTGAACGGCGGATTCCAGCGTGGCGACCTGACCCACGCGGCTCAGTGCGGATACAGCGTGGTCGAGCGCGCCAGGAAGCGCTCCAGCTGCTGCGCCCAGGCCTGTGCCTGCGCGCGATCGCCCAGCTTGCCGATCAGCACCCGGTTCAGCCGGCCGTCCTGCTCCACCCGCGGCGTGCGGGCCGCCACCGGCAGTCCGGCGGCCTCCGGTGCGGCCAGCAGCAGCGCCAGGCGATCGCGCAGCGCATCGGCGTTGGCCGCGACCGTGAAGGCGCCCAGCTGTACGGACCAGCTACGTGCCGCCGGCGTCGTGCCACTGGCGTGAGCGGCGGGAATATCCGGTGGCGAGGCCGGCGCGATAGGTGCGGCCATCGGTGCGGGCATCGGTGCGGCAACCGCCGAGGCAAGCGGCGCCCGTCCCGCGCTCGGCGCGTTGCCCAGTTCCGCGTTGGGCAGTGCGACCGCGCTGCCGCCGGCCGCCGGGATCGCGGGCACGGATGCGCCCACCAGGCTCAGCGGCGCCGCATCCCTCGCCTCGCCGTTGCGCCCGGCCTGCGCCGGTAGCGGCATGCTCGTCGCCGCCACGGGCGCGGGCGGCGTGGCGCGCGCCGCGGCGAGCAGGCGCGGCGTGATCTTCTCCACCAGCACCTCCCCGCTGCCCGGGCCCGCGATGCCCAGGCGCGTGGCGGCGGCGTAGGACAGGTCGATCACCCGGTCGTACAGGAAGGGGCCGCGGTCGTTGATGCGCACGATCACGCTGCGCCCGTCGCGCAGGTTGGTGACGCGCGCGTAGCTGGGTATCGGCAGCGTAGGGTGCGCAGCCGTCATCGCGAACATGTCGTACGGTTCGCCGCTGGCGGTGCGGTTGCCCTGGAACTGGCGCCCGTACCACGAGGCGATGCCGCGCTGCGTGAACGGCGCATCGCTGGTGTCCGGGACGTAGGTGCGCCCGAGCGCCTTGTAGGGGCGGTTGGCGTAGGGATTGATCGGTTCATCGCGCGGCACGGCGTCGGGTGTCGCCGCCAGCCCGGCGGGCACGTGGTCCGGCGGACCATCGTCGGCGTAGTAATGGCCCGGACGCGTCGCGCAGGCCCCGAGCAGCAGGGCGGCGAGTGTCCAGGCGGCGCGGGCGCGGAGCGGGGCATCGGTCATGCTGCCGCCGTCCTCGTCCGCGCTGCGGTTCAGCTTTGCACCAGCTTGCGGTGGCGCTGCGTGGCCATCAGCATGCCGCAGGCCATGCCTATCGTCACCAGCGCCGTGCCGCCGTAGCTGATCAGCGGCAGCGGCACGCCCACCACCGGCAGTATCCCGCTCACCATCGCCATGTTCACGAACGCGTAGGTGAACAGGATCATGGCGATCGATGCCGCCAGCAGGCGCGAGAAGGGCGTCGAGGCGCTGCCGGCGATGGCCAGCGCGCGCGCCACCAGCACCAGGAACAGGAAGAGCAGCACGAGGTTGCCGATCAGGCCGAACTCCTCGGAGTAGACGGCGAAGATGAAGTCGGTGGTGCGCTCGGGGATGAACTCGAGGTGGGTCTGGGTGCCCTGCATCCAGCCCTTGCCGAAGATGCCGCCGGAGCCGATGGCGATCATCGATTGCAGCGTGTGGAATCCCTTGCCCAGCGGGTCGGACATGGGATCGAGCAGGGTCAGGATCCGGTTGCGCTGGTAATCGTGCAGCAGCAGGGTCCAGACCAGCGGCAGGGCGGCAAGGCCGCCCACGGCCACGCCGACGATCCAGCGCCAGGGCAGGCCGGCGAAGAAGATCACGAAGGACCCCGCGGCCAGCACGAGCAGGGCGGTTCCCAGGTCGGGCTGGCGCGCGATCAGGGCCACGGGCACCAGGACGAGCACGAAGGCGACGAAGAAGTCGACCCCGCGCAGGGTCCCGGCGCGCCGGTCGAAGTACCAGGCGAGCATCAAGGGGACGCCCAGCTTCATGATCTCGGCCGGCTGCACGCGCGTGAAGCCCACGTCGAGCCAGCGCTGCGCGCCCTTGACCGAGACCCCGGCCACCAGCACCGCCAGCAGCGCGATCAGCCCGAGGCAATAGACCGGGACGGCGACGCGCCGCAGCACCATCGGCGGCAGGCTGGCGAACAGCACCATGACGATGCCCGCCAGCGCGAAGTTGCGCAGTTGGCTGCCGAAGTTGCCCGGATGATCGGAGGCCGCCGAGTACAGCGTTATGAGGCCGATCACCGCCAGCGCGCCCAGCGTCGCCAGCAGGGTCGGGTCGAGCGCGCGCGTGAAGTCCTGCAGCCGCTCACGCACGCCGGCGACGGCGGCGTTCATGCTCAGTTGACCGCCGTGCGCGCAGCGCCCGTGGCGGGCGGTGCCGCAGCCATCGTCGCGCGCGGCGCCGGGCGCGGACTCGCCGCTTCGGCGGTGGTACCCGCCGCCCCCGGCACCAGGACGGGCGGTGCCGCCGGCTCCTTGCCGAGCAGGTAGTAGTCCATCACCGCGCGGGCGATCGGGGCAGCGGCGAGCGCCCCCCAGCCGCCGTTCTCCACCAGCAGCGCGATCGCGATGCGCGGCTTGGCGCCGGGCTCGGCCGGGGCGTAGGCGATGAACAGCGAGTGGTCGCGGTGGCGCTCCTCGACCAGGCGGGCGTCGTATTTTTCGTTCTGGCCGATGCCCACGACCTGCGCGGTGCCGGTCTTGCCCGCCGCACGGTAGGGCGCGCCGACGAAGGCCGCGTAGGCAGTGCCCGAGGGATCGGTGGTCACGCCGACCATGGCCGCGCGCACCAGCGCGAGGTTCTCCGGGTGCAGCGGGATGCGGCCCGATTCGGCCGTCACGGTCAGCGTCTGCTGCCCGGTGCGCGCGTCCTCGATCGCCTTGACCAGGTGCGGCTTCATGACGATGCCGTCGTTGGCCAGGGTGGCGGTCGCGTGCGCCAGCTGCAGCAGCGTGAACGCGTTCTTGCCCTGGCCGATGCCGATGGAGATCGTCTCGCCGCCGTACCACTTCTGGTGGAAGCGGCGTTCGTTCCACTCGGTGGACGGCAGCACCCCGGCCAGCTCGCCCTCGACGTCGATCCCGGTGATCTCGCCGAAGCCGAACGGGCGCATGAAATCGTGGATCGCGTCCACGCCCAGGTCGTTGGCGAGCACGTAGTAGTAGACGTCGCTCGACACGACGATCGACTTCATCAGGTCGACCGCGCCGTGTCCGCCCTTGGGCCCGCCCTCGCGGAACAGGTGGCCGCCGTAGGACCAGAAGCCCGGGTCGTAGGTGACGCTGTCCGGGCGCCGCTTGCCCAGTTCCAGCGCGGCCAGCGCCAGGAAGGGCTTGTAGGTCGAGCCTATCGGGTAGGTGCCGCGCAGCGCGCGGTTGAGCAGCGGCTTGTCGATGGAGCCGTTGAGCGCGTCCCAGTTGACCGGGTCGATGCCCTCGACGAACAGGTTGGGGTCGAAGGTCGGCTTGGACACGAAGGCCAGGACATCGCCGGTGGACGGCTCGATGGCGATGAGCGCGCCGCGCCGGTCGCCGAACGCCTTTTCGACGATCTGCTGCAGCTTGATGTCGACCGACAGCACGAGGTTGTCGCCGGGCACCGAGGGCGTGCGCGTCAGCGTGCGCACCGGCCGGCCGCCGGCGGTGATCTCGACCTGCTCGAAGCCGGTGGTGCCGTGCAGCTGTTCCTCGTAGCTCGATTCGACCCCGATCTTGCCGATGTAGTCGGTGCCGCTGTAGTTGGCCGGGTCGGCGAACCGGTCGATGCGCTCCTCGTCCTTCTGGCTCACCCGGCCGATGTAGCCCAGCAGGTGCGAGGCGGTCTCGCCCAGCGGGTACTGGCGGAACAGGCGCGCCCGCAGCTCGACCCCGGGGAAGCGGAAGCGCTGCGCCGCGAAGCGGGCGACTTCCTCGTCGGTGAGGCGCGTGCGGATCGGCACCGAATCCAGGTGCTTGTAGTCGTCCAGGGTCTTGTGGAAGCGGCGGCGCTCACGCGGGGCGATCTCGACCACCGTCGACAGGGCGTCGATCGTGGCCTCCAGGTCCTGCACCTTGGCCGGCTCGATCTCGAGCGTGTAGGCCGAATAGTTCTTGGCGATGATGACGCCGTTGCGGTCCTTGATCAGGCCGCGGTTGGCCGTCACCGGCACCAGGGCGATGCGGTTCTGCTCGGCGCGCGCCTGGAACTCGCTGTGCTTGACCACCTGGAGCCAGCCCAGGCGCAGCAGCAGGACCACGAAGCCCACGCCGACCACGATCGAGGCCGTGACGAGGCGCTCGCGAAAATGCAGGACTTCGACTTCGGGCTTGCGCAGCGGTTTCATCGGGCCTTGTACGGCGCCGGGATGTTCCGCGCCGGCGGAACCGCCGGAACCCGTCGCGCCAGGACCGCTATTCTATCGGGGAATGGGCGCTGCCGATCATCCCCGCAGCTACCGTATCGTTGCTCGCCGGATCGATCAGGATGAAGCTGCCGATCGAGCGTACCCGCTCGTAGGGGTCCGCCGCCACCGGGTTCTGCGTCGACAGCTGCAGGCGCACGATGTCGTTGGCGCCCACGCCGTCGGCGTCGGCGCGCCATTGCAGGCTCTCGACATCCAGCCGCGCGCGCACGGCGCCCACCCGCACCCGCGTCTCGCGCGTGGCCTGGCGCAGCAGGTATTCGCGGCGCGGCTCCATCGCCTGCTGGCTCAGCCAGCACACGGTGGCCTCCAGGCGGGTGCTGGCCGCCGGCGGCGCTTCGGCGGCCGCGAGCAGGTCGCCGCGCGAGATGTCGATGTCATCGTCCAGCGTCAGCATGACCGATTCGCCCACCACCGCCCGGCTGCGCGCCTGGGTGCCGATCGCCAGCGTGCGCACGCGCGATCGCCGGTTCGAGGGGAACACCGCGATCGGGTCGCCCACCGCGACGCTGCCGGCCTCGATGCGGCCGGCGTAGCCGCGGAAGTCGGCCTGCGCGGGGCGGCAGACCCACTGCACCGGCAGGCGCAGCGGCGCGGCCGCGTCGGCCGCGTAGGCCGGCGCGCTCTCCAGCAGCTCGATCAGCGTCGGCCCGGCGAACCAGGCCAGGCGCGGGTCGCGGTCGACGACGTTGGCCCCTTCCAGCGCCGAGAGCGGCAGGTAGTCGACCTGCACGTGCAGGGCCGGCTGGCGCTCGAGCCAGGCGCGGAACTCGTCGACGATGGCGTGGAAGCGCGCGGCGGCAAAATCGACCTGGTCCATCTTGTTGACCGCGACGATCAGCCTTCCGACGCCCAGCAGGCCGGCGATCGTGGCGTGGCGGCGCGTCTGCGCCAGGATGCCCTTGCGCGCATCCACCAGCAGCACGGCCGCGTCCGCGGTCGAGGCCGCCGTCACCATGTTGCGCGTGTACTGCACGTGGCCCGGGCTGTCGGCGATGATGAACTTGCGCCGCGCGGTGGCGAAGTAGCGGTAGGCGACGTCGATCGTGATGCCCTGTTCGCGCTCTGCCACCAGGCCGTCAGTCAGCAGCGAGAGGTCGACGGCCGACAGG
>Ga0116229_10007558_pt1 | contig 17155 bp, 17 predicted proteins | sample S1TSphgellanicum_3_FD_87313 | JGI IMG/M metagenome (GOLD analysis project Ga0116229, IMG submission 87313) | Host-associated microbial communities from peat moss isolated from Minnesota, USA - S1T2_Fc - Sphagnum magellanicum MG | ecosystem: Host-associated > Plants > Peat moss > Unclassified... | reverse complement strand
CTCGCCCGATCATCGCCAAGAGCCCGGGGCTCAGTGACGCCGACCTGATCAAACTCCTGGGGAGCGCCACCATCGATCATCAGATCGAAGTGGCCCGCCGGCCCGACATCGCATCGGGCGTGGTTCAGGCGATCCTCGATCGGGGCGAGCCGGCTGTCCTGACTGCGCTTGCGGGCAACCCCAGCGCTCAGGTCGATCCGGACGGACTGGCGCGCCTGGTCGCAGCCTCGCGCAATGTCGCGTCCCTTCGCACGCCCCTTGCGCGCCATCCGCGCCTCACGGCTGAACTCGCCTACGCCCTATACACCTGGGTCGGCGAAGCTCTCCGCGAGGAAATCGGCCAGCGGTTCACCCTCGATCCGGACCAGCTTCAGTCTGCCGTCACCGAGGCCGTGGGCGAAGCCTATGCCGGGTCGCATCTGCCGCCGCCGCCCACCGGCGCGATCGAGCGCCAGGAGATGGAGACCCGGCTCATAGCCAAGCTCAAGGCTGCAGGTCAGCTTCGTCCCGGCTTTCTCTTGAAGTCCCTTCGTGACGGCAAGCTCTACCTTTTCGAGTTGGCTTTGGCCTCCCTCGCCAACCTGAGTACAGCCGACATACGCATGGCGTGCGCGTCCGATCGGCCAGAGCTGGTGGCCTTGGCCTGCGCCAGCGTCGGGATAGACCGCAGCGTCTTCCCCACCATCCTGTCCTTGCTTCGCGCTCTCAACGACGGCAAACCGGATGCGTCCGAAGACTCCCTGCGCGCTGTCAACGCCGCCTTCTCGCATAAGACGGCGGACGCGTCCTTGGACGCCTTCCGCGCTGAGATTGCAGCGCTTGCGGTCAAGGAAACGGCCGACCAACGCGATCGCGCCTGAGCGATGGCGGCGCTCGGCCCAAACCCACGGATAGCGTTCACCGCCTCCGAGCGCCCCGAGGCTCAAGAAGCCCGTGTGCGCCTTCAGCTGCAATACGGTCATGTCGAGGAGGCTGACGCTCAGGTGATCGTCGCCCTCGGCGGCGATGGATTTATGCTGGAGACGCTTCATCGCACCCTGGCGACCACCAAGCCGATCTACGGCATGAACCGCGGCTCGGTAGGCTTTCTGATGAACGACTATATGGAGGATAACCTCACCCAAAGGATTATGGGCGCTGAACGGGCGGTGATTCACCCCCTGGCCATGACCGCCGTCGATCGAACCCGCACCAATCACCGCGCCCTCGCCATCAATGAGGTCAGCCTGCTTCGGCAGACCCGCCAGACCGCCAAACTGCGGGTGGCCATAGACGGCAAGGTGAGGATGGAGGAGCTGGTTTGCGATGGAGCGCTTCTTTGCACACCCGCAGGATCAACCGCCTATAATCTTTCGGCGCACGGGCCGATCATCCCTCTGAACGCCCAGGCCTTGGCCCTGACCCCGATCTCCGCCTTTCGGCCCCGACGCTGGCGCGGAGCGCTATTGCCGCACTCAGCCCGCGTGACCTTTGAAGTGCTGGAGGCCGACAAACGACCGGTCAGCGCAGTCGCCGACAACTTCGAAGTCCGCAACGTGGTTGAAGTCCATATTTCGGAGGCCCGCGACATCACCCTCTGCATGTTGTTCGACGCCGGGCGAAGCTTGGAGGAGCGCGTCCTGGCCGAGCAGTTCTCGGTCTAATGGCTAGCCCGAGACGTCAAGCGTGGCGAAGGGCTTGTGATGGTCCCCTGGCGCAGACGCCTCTGTCTTCTTGAGCCTAACCTCAGGGATCGCCGCCAAAACCTGCACCCGGGTCATCGATCCAGCTCGCCGAAGGCGCAGGGGCCAAAATTATCCTGCACGAGTTGTTAAGGGCGAGCGCCCATACTGCGCTTACGCCTAAGAACGCCTGCCCCCTCGGCGGACGTCATAGTACGGGAACGCAGCATGTCCGAACCCGCTTTCAAACGCCCTGAAACCGGCGGCGACGCGGAAATGATTCAGGTGCCAAACACCCTTCGTCTGAGGGTCGGGTCTCGCTTTGGCGCTCTAAACCCTGGGGCGGTGGCCAAGGCCGAAGCGGCCCTGAAAAGCCTGTCGGGTCAATTCAGTCAGTGGCTCCAGGATGAACTCAGCAAGCTTGAGGCCGCCCGCGCGGCGATCCGCGCAGAGGGCCTGAACGCTGAGACAGGATCGAGACTCTACACCCACGCCCACGACCTCAAGGGCCTTGGCACCACATACGAGTTCCCGATCGTGACCCGAATGGCCGGTTCCCTGTGCAAACTGATTGAGGATCCGGCAAAGCGCATGAGTGCGCCCATGTCCCTGGTCGACGCCCACATCGACGCCATCCGCGCGTCGGTTCGCGACGGAATCAAGGACGCAAGCCATCCTATGGGCAAGGTGATCTGCGAGGAGCTGGAGCGCCAGGTCGCCGCAATCGGGCGATAACAGGGTCTAACCTAAGGGTGGCGCGTCCAGTCACCGGCATAGCAGATCCTTCTCCCAATTTTGCCGGACGCTCGCGATCAGGCGTGGTTTCAAGATGCGTAGGCCGCAACGCATTGTCCGTCCCTAAGATCGCCAGGCCGTAGAACTTAGCACAGGCATAGGGCAGGCGATCGCCGAGATTTAGGCCAATACCTGGCGTTCGTGCGATGTCGCTGAGGTCTTCGCGGGCACGGTTCTCAAAAGCTCGGAGAGTCGGAACGCCTCCTCATCGGTGAGGTGCGCACTAGCTTGCGGTGGAAAGGGGCTCGGCGACGGCGCCGTAGCCTGCGTCGGGCGGAAGCAGAAGATAACGCTCGCCGTTACGAATCTCGATCCGGGGCTCCACCACCACGACCGGACGGGCGCGCGCCGCGGCGATGGCCTGGTCCGTACTGGTCGATTTGGCCAAAAGCTGCAGGTTCATCCGCGTCGGGAAGATGATCTTCCTCTCTCCCCGATCGGCAAGGCCGAGGGCCACGTCCGGTTCGATCCATTCCGCATCGACCGTCTCATAGCCGTCGCAGACCGCGAACTGGTCTTTGGGCGCGGTGGCGATGAAAAACCAGGTGTCGAAGCGTTTGGGCATCATAGGCGGCGTGATCCAGCGCGCGAACGGGGCCATGGCCTCAAGATCAAGCTGGACTTTCAGGCTGCGCACAAGCTCCAGGAAGGCCAGCTCGCCCCTGGCGATCTTCTCGCGCGACGCCGCCGCAGTCTCAACCGCCCGCCACGGTATGCCGTCCCGGTCGCGCGCAAGCAGAACGCCCGACTCTTCGAAGGCTTCGCGAAGGGCGGCGATGCGGAGCCGGCGATCATCGGGGGGGCGCCCATCCCAACCGCGGCAATGTGCGGCCCAGCCCGGATCGGCGTCGGCAGGCTCGATCTTGCCGCCCGGAAACACCAGAGCTCCAGATGCAAATTCAATCTGGTGATGGCGCTTGACCATCAGAACTTCGAAGGCCGGCTGATCACGGACCAGAAGAACGGTCGCCGCGGGCAAGGCGGGGGCGAGGATGGGCGAGGCGGGATCGGACATGGGGCCATCGTGGCGGGTCAACCCCTAGGGAATCAAGCGCAGTGTGCTCAAGGCGGGCCCAGACCAGAGCGCGGATGGCGCGCTAAAGTTTCAAACGCGGCGGGGCGCGCCCATCCCGACGAGGTCCGGACGCGGTCCCTCATCAATTATGGGCCGGATCTGAGGCCTTGGGCGGCGCGGCGTCGGACGGCCGATTGGTCAGATCAAACACCGGGCCGCCGTTATAGGTGAAATAGAGTTTGCGTTGGCTGTTTGAGACAAAAAGGTGATGGGAGATGAAAAAGTCAGCGCCCAAGAGCATATCGAAATCGCCTTCGGCGATATCGCCGATCCTGAGATGAGTATTTTTAATAGCTTCGTCGCCGATCTGAAAATCGGCGACCGGAACAATCCATGTCCTGACCGTCCGCGGTCCGACGCCGTGCGAATACCCGGAAGGCTCCGCGCCGGCCAAGGCCGCGCCTAATCCGAGGCGCTGCGCCGCCTCGAGTCTCAACATGGAACTGGACGCTCCGGTGTCAAAGATCGCCCTCACCTGTCGCCCATTGATCGAAACCATCCCTGCGGTGTGCGGCGTACCCACCTGCACGCGGGTCACCGTGATCGCGCTGAACGGTTTGCCGACCGCCCAGTAGGCCAGCGGGGCGTCGCCACAGTGGTTCGGCAGCATGATGCGGACCCTGCCTCCGGCGAAATCATAGTCGACATCGCCGGCGATCAAGAGGTTCTGCCCGATCACTCCGGCCAGGCCGTGGCCGAAGCCGTCGGCGACGACAAATTGGACGTCCCGCAGGGTGCGTCCGCCGACGCTGAAGCTGTCGGCGTCCACGACCTCAAGCGCCTTGGAGCCGCCGATCCCGAGGATATCGCCGCGTGCGTAGGCTGGCTTCAGATGAAGCTCGGCCGACTTCGCTGGGCTGATGAGACTAAAAAAGGCGCCGCTGTCGATTAGAAAGTCGAGATCAGCGCCGTTCACCTTCACCGGGGTCACAGGCTCAGTCCCGCGCATGCTCACAGCAAGCTCAGCCTTGAGCTCTAATGTGCAGGCCGCCCTTGCGGGCCCCGCCGGTCCGATCAGGGCCAGGCCTAACGCCCACCAAACCTTCCTGAGCCTCGCCATAGGCCTTCCCCGTCCCCTGGGCGCCGCCTTTACAAGCAGCAAGCCATAGGGCGCAGCCTCAGTCTAGAGGCGCCTCTCAACTAAAGGTGGTCAAGCGATGGCGCGGTCGGACAGGGACGGGGGAGCTGCGGGGGCGAGCCGGTCCATCCTGTCGAGGAGGTACTCGGTATCCTCGCGGGCGCCGCCGGAGGATTGCGTGAGAAACCGCTCCAGCATGCGCTCCTGGAGCCGGGCGACGGTCATCGTCGCCCCCTCGCTCTGCAGGCTGTGGAAGGTGTCCACGCCAGCTCGGAAAGCGGCGAAAAGCCGCGCCGGCATGCCGGCCCGCTCGTAAATCGCCCTAAGGCCGAGGGGGCCGGCATCGTGCACCATCAGCCAGATACGGTGATGAGGGACGCCCGCGCGTTCGGCCAGCGCCCATTCGAAGAAGGCCATATGGCCATGGGCCAGGGCGCGCAGGATCAAAGACGGCGTCAGTCGATCCTGCTCGTGAAGGTGGGCGCAGAAGGCTTTGAGGTCGGCGGTGCGGCCAGCTTGGTCGACGAGATCAAGGGTCGCCCGTTCTTTGGCACCAAGGGCGATCTGCAGCGCAGTCTCCGGCGTCAGCTGGTGATGATCGACAAGGTGTTGGCGCACCTCGTCGGTGACCAGATCCACAAGCCGTTCGGAAATCGAAAGCGGCAGCGTCTTGCGATAAGCCATGGCCGTGGTGATGGCTTCGGCCTTGGCGAACCGATCAATCGCCGAGCGCAGGCTCTTTTCTGAGAAGGTCGCGTTGTCGTTGGCGACTGCGATCTTCACCGCCTCTTCGCAACCATGCTGGACCAGGGCCGCCGTAACCGTGTCCGACAGAGTTTCGCGCCGCGCCAGCGCCACCTGTTTCACCGACGTGGTGGCGACGGCGATTTCGGCGAGATCCTGGTCTGTAAACACCGGCGAGAAGGTCAGGACCGGCGTCGCCACGCTGTCCACATCCTGCGACAGTTTCATCGCCACATCGTGCGGCAGCTGGGGCGAGTTCTTCAGGGTAATCGCAAGGGCCCGGCGCACCAGCTCCGCGGCGTCCTCCGCCATCATGCGCAGGATGTCTTCGGCCGCAGCCCGCTCGCCTTCCCCGATGCCTTGGTCGATCCGGCGGCAGATCTTGTGGGCGGCGGCGGCCCGCATGTCCTCGGTCTGACCCCGCACCAGGGTGCGAATATCTTCGTCGGTCAGGGCGGAGCGGGTCATGGACATGAGAGTCTCGCGGAATCAATCTCAGTCAGGATCGGTTAACCGCCTTAATGGCGGGTTTACCCGCATCGTTTGCCGCCCCACCATGCACGCATAAACTGAGAGCAATGAGGGGACGAGGATGCTGGCCGGCCTAAAGGTGATCGAACTGGCGACCTACATCGCGGCTCCGGGCGCTGGCGGCGTGCTCGCCGACTGGGGCGCGGACGTAATCAAGGTGGAGGCGCCCAACGGCGACCCGATCCGCGCCTTCCACGAAAACATTGGCTCGGAGCTCGAAGGCAATCCGGTGTTCGACATGGACAATCGTGGCAAGCGCGGTGTGGCCCTGGACATCCGTAAGCCCGAGGGCCGCACGGCTTTGCTAAGACTGCTCGGCACTGCGGACGTCTTCTTAACCAACACGCGGCCAGGGGCGCTGAAGCGGGCGCAGCTCGACTGGGAGAGCCTCCATGCCGAAAACCCACGGCTGATCTATTGCAGCGTCACCGGATACGGCCTGAGCGGACCGGAGGCGGATCGGCCGGGTTTCGACGTCGCGGCCTATTGGTCGCGCGCCGGTGTGGCCGCCCTGACGACGGTCAAGGGCCAGGACCCCTTTCCGATCCGCACCGGCATGGGCGATCATGTGACCTCCCTGGCGACGGTCGGGGCCATCCTGGCCGCCGTGATTGAACGGGGCCGAACAGGCGAGGGGCGACTGGTGGAGACCAGCCTGATCCGCTCCGGCGTCTATTCGGTTGCGTCTGATCTTTCGATCCAGCTGCGCTACGGCCGCCTCGCCTCGACCCGGCCGCGAAAGGGCGCGATCGACCCCCTGTCGAACTTCTTCAGGACGAGCGAGGGGCGCTGGCTGACCATCCTGACCCGCCGTGGGGGCAAGGACTGGACCGAACTTGTCCAAGAGCTTGGCTGCCCTGAACTCGCCGAGGATGAGCGGTTCATATCTGCACGATCACGCCGACAGAATAGCGAGGCCTTGGTTGAGGCCCTCGACGTCGCGTTTGGGGCCCTGAGCTTTGCCGAGGCTGCAAAGGCCCTGGACGCCTGCGATTTTGTCTGGGCGCCGGTGCAGACCGGGGCTGAGGTGGTCGCCGACCCCCAGGCCGAGGCGGCGGGCTGTTTCACCACGATCCCGGACGGCAAGGGCGGCGTCTTTCGTACGCCGGCGTCCCCGGTCCGTTTCCACGGCGCCCCGTCCGAGCCGCGGGGCGCAGCGCCGACCCTCGGCCAGCACACCGACGAGGTTCTGTTGGCCGCCGGCTATTCCCTGGACGAGGTGGCCAGACTCCGTTCAGCGGGCGCTGCAGTTTAGCCGAAAGGAGAGGCGAGGTGCGCTACGTCCGGATGCCGATCGAGGTCGAGTCGCCCGAAGAGTACGGTTATGCCTCCATCCGGTATAATCTTTCGGAGAGCTCTATTGCCGACCAAACCCTCTCCACCCTCGGACTGAGTGTGCCGAACCTGACCCTGCTCTACACCGAGCACCGCGGGGCCCGCGGGCTTCGCGACCTCGTGGCCGCAAGGACCGCGGGCCTTAACGCCGACCATGTCCTTATCACTGCAGGCGCCGCGGGGGCGCTCTTCATCATCTCGACCGCCCTGCTCTCGCCCGAGGATCACCTCGTTGTCGTGAGACCGAACTACGCGACCAACCTTGAAACCCCCCGGGCCATCGGCTGCGAGATCACCTGCGTCGACCTCGCCTTTGAGCGGGGATTTGAGATCGACCTTGTGGCCGTCGCCGCAGCGATCACCCCCCGGACCCGGCTGATCAGCGTCACCTGCCCGCATAATCCGACCGGCGTGGCCCCAAGGCCGGGCGAGCTTCGCGCCTTGGCCGACCTTGCGGCCAAGCATGGGTGTCGCCTCCTTGTCGATGAGACCTATGGAGAGCTCGCCTACGAGGGGCCCCTGCCGATCGCCGCGGCGCTCGGCCCGCACGTGATCAGCGTAGCCTCCTTGTCCAAGGCCTACGGGGTCCCCGGCATCCGTATTGGCTGGCTTGTTTGCCAGGACCAGGGCCTCCTCGAGCTTTTTCTCGCCGCCAAGGAGCAGATCGGAATCTGCGGCAGCGTGGTCGACGAATGGATCGCCGAAGAGGTCCTGAAGCGCCGCTCCAGCCTCCTTAAGCCAACGCTGATGGAGATGCGCCGGCGGCGGGATTTGGTCGCCGATTGGATGGACAGCGAACCGCTGTTGGAATGGGTCTATCCCACCGGCGGCGTCGTCTGCTTCCCGCGCATGCTCCGCGAGCCCGAAGGCGGGACAGAGGGCTTTTACAAGCGGCTCCTTGAGACCTACAGGACCTATGTGGGGCCCGGTCACTGGTTTGAGCGGCCAGACCACTATTTCCGAGTGGGTTATGGCTGGCCGACGACAGAGGCGCTTGAGGGCGGGCTCAAAGCCATCTCTAGCGCCTTGCGCGGCTGAACCCGGAGCCTTGCCAGTCAGGTCCCGCCCTTGGCCTTGTTAAAGGCTGTGAGCATCTCCGACGTCAAGAGCGACCCGAAGGGTGATTTTGTGCTGGCGTCGTCCGGCGCCGACAACAGGAACTGCATCAGCATAGTCTGCTCGCGCAAACGCTCCTGCCGCCCGGCGCGGGCGTATTCCGTAAAGGCCGCCTGACCAGGATCGCTCTGGACCGCTGCACTGCCCCCTCCCGCGGTTCGGCCGAGGTCGGCATAGACCTCCGACACGGTCAGGGCCCGACCGTCGCGATAAAACACCCCGTGGTTCGCCGCGGCGGCGTCAGGAAACATGGCGGCGGCGATCGCCCCCGGCGATTGCTGCGCGGCTTCGATCAATTTGGCTGAGCCTTGCGGCCCAAGAAAGTGGGCGGCGTAAAGCTCACCCCCGGTCGGCTCGCGTCCGGTGCGGCCCTTAAGATAAGCAGCATGGTCTGAGGCGAGCTCTCCGGCCATGAGCGCCGCACAGTGCGGGTCATAGCGCAGGTCCATCACCGCGCGCCGCGCCTCGTCCCCGCCCGGAACGTGGAAGCGCCCATCCGTTCCCTCCACGATGAGGTCGGCATAACGGGCATAGCCGTGAGCCGGGCCATGCCGCTTGATGGTGGCGAGCCAAGTCTGCTCGATGAATTGGAACAGGCCTGCGGCGGAAGACGATCCGGCCTTGGCCGAAGGGTCAAAGCCGCTCTCGCGCTTAGCCGTGCGCATGAGAAAATCGAAGTCGACATGCGTGGCGTCGGCCGCCTTGCGAACCGCCGCCTCGACCCCGCTCATCGCCGCCGCAGACACCACTGTCATGGGCAGGATTTGCCGGGCTTATGGTTAACGCGACGTTTCTTGCCGGGCGGTTCTTGCCTAGCTCGCCTCGGTAACGCTGGCGATCTCCGTTTTTGCCGGTTAGAAGCGCCGGAAATCGAGAGGACGATCCGTGGCCGACGAACTTGAGAACACCATCATCATGCAGCTTGAAACAGGTCCGGTGACCATCAAGCTTCGGCCAGATCTCGCCCCAGGTCATGTGGCCAGAATCAAGGAGCTCGCGCGCGAGGGCTTTTATGACGGCATCGTCTTCCATCGGGTGATCCCAGGCTTCATGGCTCAGGGCGGCGATCCCAAGGGTGTGGGTGTCGGAGGCTCGTCCAAACCCAATCTCAAAGCCGAGTTCAGCCGCGAGCCCCACGTCCGCGGGGTCTGTTCCATGGCGCGAACCAATGATCCGAACTCGGCGAACAGTCAGTTCTTCATCTGCTTCGACGACGCCACCTTCCTTGACGGCCAGTATACGGTCTGGGGCGAGGTGATCGAAGGCATGGACCATGTGGACGCCCTGCCGAAGGGGGAGCCGCCGCGCCAACCGGGCAAGATCGTCTCCATGAAGGTGGCGACGGACGCCTGAGCTGAAGACCTCAGACTTCGACTTTCACCTTCCCGATGAGCGCATCGCCCTGCGCCCAGCCGAGCCCAGGGACAGCGCTCGGCTCCTGGTGCACAGGCCCGGCGCGGGGATCCAGGATGCCCACGTCTATGACCTTCCAACCTTCCTGAGGCCGGGCGATGTCCTCGTGGTCAACGACACGCGCGTCATCCCCGCACGTCTTTTTGGTCTGCGTGAGCGAGACGGCGCTCGGACGGCGATAAGCGCCACCCTCCTGAAGCGGTTGGCCCCAGACCGCTGGACCGCTCTGGCCAAGCCGGGGCGCCGTTTGCGGGTCGGAGACTCGGTGATCTTCGGCGCCCTTGGCGCCGTAATAGCCGCCAAACACGAGGACGGATCGCTTGACCTTCAGTTCGAGAAGAGCGGCCTAGCCCTCGATGAGGCCATCCGCGAGATCGGCCGCATGCCCCTGCCGCCCTACATCGCCGCCCAGCGGCCCGAGGACAACCGCGATCTTGCCGACTACCAGACGGTCTATGCGCGAGAAGACGGCTCGGTCGCAGCCCCAACCGCCGGTCTCCACTTTACACCCCAACTTCTCGCCGCGCTCGAGGCCAGGGGCATAGGGCGCGCCTTTGTGACCCTGCATGTCGGCGCAGGGACCTTCCTCCCGGTGAAAGTGGAGGATCTGAAAGACCATCGCATGCATGCCGAGACCGGCGAGGTCACTAAAGCCACGGCAATCCAGCTGAATACGGCCCGGGCGGCCGGCGCGCGGATTGTCTGTGTCGGAACCACCTCCCTGCGCCTGCTTGAAAGCGCCGCATCTGACGAGGGCGCATTCGCTCCGTTCGCCGGCGAAACAGACATCTTCATAACGCCGGGTTACCGCTTTCGCGCCGCGGATGTCCTCATGACCAACTTCCACCTTCCGAAATCGACGCTGCTTATGCTGGTGTCAGCCTTTGCTGGCGTCGAGGAGACGCGCGCCGCCTACGCCCATGCGGTAGCTAAGGGCTATCGCTTCTATTCGTACGGCGACGCTGGTCTTTGGTTTCGCGCATGAGCCGTTTTCCGTTTGTGATCAGCGCGAAGGACGGCGCGGCCCGCACGGGCGTCTTGAAGACCTCCCGCGGCGACATCCGCACGCCGGCCTTCATGCCGGTCGGCACCGCGGGGACCGTAAAGGCCCTAACCCCGGACCAGGTCGCGTCCACAGGCGCCGATATCCTGCTCGGCAACACCTATCACTTGATGCTTCGCCCTACGGCCGAGCGGGTAAAGCGGCTCGGCGGCCTGCACGCCTTCATGGGATGGGACCGTCCAATTCTCACAGATTCCGGCGGCTTTCAGGTGATGTCGCTGTGCACCATCTCCAAGGTGAGCGAGGCGGGCGTGACGTTCCAGAGCCATATCGACGGCTCGCGTCATGGACTAACGCCTGAACGGTCCATCGAGATTCAAGCCGAGCTTCTGGGTTCAGATATCGTCATGCAGCTCGACCAGTGCGTTTCGTGGCCAGCTGAGGGCGCCGCAGCGCGCGCCGCGATGGAGCTCTCCGCGCGCTGGGGCGCAAGGTCCAAGGCCGCTTTCGGGGCGCGCGACGCCCAGGCGCTGTTCGGGATCCAGCAGGGCTCGACCTTCGAGGCCTTGAGGCGCGAATCCTCCGAACGGCTGATCGAAACCGGCTATGACGGCTACGCGATCGGCGGGCTCGCCGTCGGCGAGGGTCATGCAGCCATGTGCGAGGTGCTGGACTATGCACCGGCGATGCTCCCGCCCGATCACCCGCGTTATCTCATGGGCGTCGGCAAACCCATCGACCTGGTCGAGGCCGTCGCCCGAGGGGTCGACATGTTCGACTGCGTGCTTCCCACCCGCTCCGGTCGCCATGGCCAGGCCTGGACGTGGTCCGGCCCGGTCAACCTCAAGAACGCACGCTTCGCCGAGGATCAGGACCCGCTTGATCCCGACATCTCCTGCCCGGCCAGCTGCGACTACTCAAAGGCCTATCTCCATCATCTGGTGCGCTCTGATGAGATCCTCGGCCAGGTGCTTTTGTCCTGGCACAACCTCGCCTTCTTCCAGGCGGTCATGACCAGCATGCGCCAAGCGATCGCTATGGGCCGATTTGAGGCCTTCCGACGGGATTTCCACAACGGACTTCAGCCGTCGCCCTAACCCTTGATCCGCCCATCATCTCGTCCTTGCCGAACAGCGGACGATTGGACCCCGACTATTGCTGGGGTTTGGCCTGAGAACTCCCAGCCTGTTGGCTCACAGGCGAAGCGGCGACGGCTTGCGCCGCAGCGACCTTGGCCTGGTACACCTGCGGGGCGAGCGGAGAAGCCGGCCAATCGCATCCCTTCATCTGGCCGATCGCCTTCAGATATCCGCGCCGCACCGAGCCTGCGAGGGCGACCGCCTTGGCCTCCTGCTCGGCCCGCGCCGCGCCCGAAAATCTCCGGACCCAGCTGCGCACTGGGATCACCCCGCCGGTCGCAGAGCGGACCGCGTCCAGCGCCGCGTCCGCCGCAAGCGAAGCGCCCTTGTTGAACATGTCTTTCTCTGGACTGGCCGCCAGCGGGATGTCCACATCTGGCCCAAGCGCGAGATCGAGCTGGCGGATCTGGTCGGCGATCGCTGGACAGGTGTCCGCTCCGGTCTGGTCGTACGGGCGCGCGTAGGCCCGGATCAGCGCTGGCGGGATCTGATCATGCATAAGGTTCAGATCGCGCAGAGGTTCAGCCGCTGCATCGCCGACGTCAGATGCGGTATTGATCGCGGCCGTGCCTGCCGTCGAACCGGTGTGGTTCACAGGTTCGCTCGCGGATGCCTGCGGCGCCGGGGCGCTGGCGCAGGCCGACAAAGCCATCGCAGCACCTAAGACCGCCGTGATGATGATGGCGCTCTTGCGCATGTGCACGCCTCCGCTCAACGCCCCGGCTCACTATGCCCGATTTGTTCGATATCCCAAGCGGGGCCGCGAAGCGAGGCGATATGCAGCGTGCACTATTGAGCGCAGCGCGCTGTTGTGATCGGAGCTGGAGGGGGCTAGACAACCGCCGCGCACACCGTGCGGGCCGGTAGCTCAGTGGTAGAGCACCCGACTTTTAATCGAGTGGTCGTGGGTTCGACCCCCACCCGGCCTACCACGTTCTGACCTTCCGGGACACCGTGGAGATGCGAGAGGCGAGCCTGCCATCACGCCCAAATACCTGACGCGCAAGACGCCGCCTTAGAGTTGATCCAAAAGCGCCCGAAGCCCCTTCGGTCATCTGTCAAAAAACGAAAAGGCCGACCACAGGGACTGACTCTGTGGCGTCGCTGTCGCCGATCGAGCCGAGGGGGTTTCGGGAGACTGGGTCAGGTGCGTTCTTTATCCAGCACAGCGTCAGCGTAGGCCTGTGCAAACGTAGGAATGGTGCTCGGCGTCAGGCCGGCGAGATTGATGCGTCCCGATCCGGCCATGTAGACTGCATGATCCTGGCGCAGCGCCGCGACCTGAGCCGGGCTCAGTGACAGCTGAGCGAACATGCCATGTTGGCCCTCGAGAAAGCGGAGCGCCGTGCCGGCTTTAGAGAGGGTCTGGCGGACCTCAACGATGCGTTGGCGCATGGCCTCTAATTCCTGGCGCCAGGCGTTGCTGAGGCTGTCATCCTCGAGGATGACCCGGACGACGGCGGCGCCATGGTCGGGAGGCATCGACCAGTTGGCCCGGGCCAACGCCTTTATGTTGGAAGCGGCAAGATCAAGACGGGCGCTGTCGCACGATAGGGCGAACAGAGCGCCGGTCCGCTCTCGATAGAGACCGAAGTTCTTATCACAGGAATAGGCCACAAGGGCGTCGGGGACCGATCGCAGCATAAGCCGCATCCCTGCGGCGTCCTCTTCAAGCCCTTGGCCCAGACCCTGGTAGGCCAGGTCGATCAGGGGAAGCAGCCCCCGGTCAGCCGCCAGATCAGCGACTGCACTCCACTGGGCTTCAGTGAGGTCTGCGCCGCTGGGATTGTGGCAACAGGCCTGCAACAGCAGAACATCGCCCGCCTGGCCCCGCTCCAGGGTCGACATCATCTCGTCGAAGCGGACAGACTGGGTCGCCGGATCGAAGTAGCGGTAGGCGACTGCCTCAAGTCCGGTGGCGCTGAGGATCTGACCATGGTTCGGCCAGGTCGGCGTGCCCAGAAAGACCCGAGCATGAGGGCGCGCCGCGGCGATAAGGTCGGCCGCCAGGCGAAGGGCGCCAGTTCCACCAGGCGTCTGGACAGCAAACATCCCAGCCCCCCGCCCAGCGCCGAACACGATCGGTTTTAGCTGCTCCAGAAACCCCAAATCGCCTTCGGGTCCGAGATAGGCCTTTGTCCCCTGCTCATCCAAAAGGCGCGCTTCGGCGGCCTTCACAGCCTTGAGCACAGGCGTCGCCCCAGTGATGTCTCGATAGACGCCCACGCCAAGGTCAAGCTTGGAGGTCCGCGGATCCGCGCGATAGAGGCCGATCAGCGATAGCAAGGCGTCCGGCGCCTGCGGGTTCAGGGCCGAGAATAGGCCGGCCTCAGAGAGGCTCATGCGGCGGCTCCCTTCCGGGAAGCCGCGTAGGCTTGGGTGCCGCGGTTAAGGACCGTGTCGGTGGGCAGAAGGACGTCGGTCTCCAGATCCTGACTCGACTCAAGCTCGGCATAGAGCGGTGCGAAATCGGTCTCGAGGGTCTGCTTCAGGAGGTCTTCGTAGCTGTCGATGACAAAATAGGTCTGCTGATAGTCGTCGATCTTGTAGCGGGTCCGCATCACCCGTTTCACATCAAGGGCTATGCGGTTCGGCGAAGGGTCATCGAGGGCGAACTTGGACTCGCTGAAGCTGGACACAATACCCGCGCCATAAAGCTTAAGCTCGCCCGCCTCTCGGATCAGTCCAAACTCCACGGTGTACCAGTAGAGCCGCGCGAGACGATGCATGGCGCCGAACTTGAGCGACCGCAGGCCGCCTTCGCCATAGGCCTGCATGTAATCGGCAAAGACCGGATTGGCGAGCAGGGGTACATGGCCGAAGACGTCGTGGAATATGTCGGGCTCCTGCAGATAGTCGATCTGTTCGGGCGTCCTGATAAAACGGCCAGCGATGAAGGTGCGGTTGGCCAGGTGTCGGAAGAAGTCTTCATCGGGCACCAGACCCGGAACGGCCAGAACCTTCCAGCCGGTCAACCTCGTCAGGCGCTCGGACAATTCCTCGAAGTCGGGGATGCCAGATTTGGACATTCGCAAGACATCGAGCCCGTTCAAGAAGGTCGCGCTCACGCGGCCTGGCAAGAGCCGGGATTGCCGCTCGAAGAGGGTGTCCCACATCGCGTGTTCGGCCGGCGTATACCCGGACCAGTCCTGCGGAATGGTCCAATCTGCGGCGGCGCCGGCAGGAGGCGTTTGCGGACTTTGTTTGATATCGACCATCGGCATTGAGTGCCCGAATTCGGGGAGAATTGGGTTCCAAATCGCCCGGCGAAATGCGCATAATTGGGATAATTGCCTCGATCGCAGTGAATTATGAAACAAAAGCCCCACATCGACGAGGTCGATCGCCGTCTGCTTCGCGCCCTTCAGAGCGATGCGGGCCTAAGCCACGCGGCATTGGCGGACTCAGTGGGGGCTTCATCTACCTCATGTTGGCGAAGAATCCGCGCCCTTGAGGAATCCGGCGTGCTCGGTGCGGCAGTGAGGCTGGTCGATCCGGCTCTGGTGGGCCGCGGCGTCAGCGTCATGCTGCAGGTGCGGATGAAGAGCCATGCTGGCGGCGCGCGCCAAGCGTTTGAGACCTTCGTCGCCAACCGTCCGGAGATCATGGAATGCTATTCGATGTCCGGAGAGTGGGATTATCTAATGCGCATCGTCGCTGCTGATGTCGCCGACTATGAACGGTTTCTGATGCGCGAACTGCTAAGTCAGCCGAATGTGGCGACGTCCGCGTCCCATTTTGCCTTGAACCAAGTGAAGTATACGACGGCGTTGCCGATCTAATCGTCAGCGTAACGGGCGGGGATCGCGTCGTCGACGCCAACGAGGATCTATCCGCCCGATGACCTGACGATCCAATTCGACATTGAAACGGATCGGCGAACCCTCGCACAACGCCTTTCGGCTTGGACGTGACCCGTTGAATCGCCGCTCGCGCGCCAGACGGCGCCCATCGTGGCCGCCAAAGATGGGCCTGGCGACGCCAGGAGGCGTGATCGGCCCCGGCCTGCCGCTTGCAGATCATCCTCCCGTCGCGGACATACGCTTCTGGGCGGTATCGGCCCCCATGTGACGTCCGCCTCTGGGGCGCGACCCCCAAAGGGCTCATAAGGGCCTGACATACAATAAACGTTTGGGCTCAGGCGCTTAACCTGCCGCGCGATACGCCGAATGGAACTTTGAAGTGGATGCCGCGATGTGGTTTTCGACGGTCTTGACCGAAACGTTTTGCTTCATTGCGATCTCGAGCGTCGTCATCCCGCAGAAGCGGAAAAGGATGAAGGCCTCCCCGCCTTTCGGCGGAAGGGAGTTGGCGATCTCCAGCGCCGCTTTGATGTCCTGACGCCACGCCAGACGTTGCTCCGGGTCTGGCTCCTCATCAGCGAGGTCTTGAGGAACGTCGCAATCAAAGGCGCGCTGACCTGAGCGCTTTTTACGCCCTCTCGACTTATAGGTATCCGCCGATACGAAATTCGCGACCCTGAACACCATGGCGCCAGGACGCTCTTTTAAGAATACGATCTCACATGTGCATAAGCGCACAAACACTTCTGCCACCAGATCCTCGAGGTCATCTCGGTGGTGCTGGCGCCGCCAGAAGTGACGGAGCAATCGCGTGCGATAGGTTCGGTAGAGATCGTCAATAATCTGGTCGCGTTCATTGCTGTTCGGCGCTGCTGGTTCGCCGTTCGAAGCCAAGTTTTCCGGGGGCATTGTGAACGTCCTCGCGTGAATAGCATCTGACTCCTATGTGAAATTGTTTTTCCACGAAAGTCCATACCATATGAAACATGGTGGTTAGGTATTTTTGCTGATTTTTCGACCGATAGGCGCCGAACAGATGCTCAGTTTGATCAGATCAAGGCGGCGGCGGCGAGATAGCCGCCGTGCAAGCCGAATCGATAAGCCGGAGGCACTTTGTGCTCCCTGGCCGTGAGCGAAGGTCAGAGGGGGGGAGAAGGGCGCCATTAGAAAGGCTTGTCCAAGCGCACTTGCCGCTTATAAATTGGGGTCTGGTTGCACGATCGACATGGGCGCATTGGCAAAGCGAGCGCGATCGAAGCGCGCTAATTTTTCAGGTCTTTGAGCTTAGTCCGCGGCTAAATTCGCGTCGATTGCGGCGCACCCTGCCGCGGAGAGGTCATCAGACTCATGACCTTGCCTTCGCTTTCCCGCGCGCATCGATCAGTTCAGATCGTCAGGGCTGGTCAGACCAGCGCCGCAGCAACGCCCTTCATTCCGAATCCTCCAGATAGCCGGCGGCTCG
>Ga0116229_10007557_pt1 | contig 17156 bp, 14 predicted proteins | sample S1TSphgellanicum_3_FD_87313 | JGI IMG/M metagenome (GOLD analysis project Ga0116229, IMG submission 87313) | Host-associated microbial communities from peat moss isolated from Minnesota, USA - S1T2_Fc - Sphagnum magellanicum MG | ecosystem: Host-associated > Plants > Peat moss > Unclassified... | reverse complement strand
GGCGGAAGATTGGGCGCAACCACATCGGACGGCCCGCTGGCGGGCACGGGCAGATCGTCCGCCAGGCTGCGAGCGCGCAGCACGTGCGAGTCGACTTCCACCGTGCCCACGTAACCGGGATCGACCAATACGCCCTTGAGATCAGGCGAGAACGTGACGGCCACGACCGCCTTGTCGGCGTCGATGCTTTTGCCACCGGCGGAAAAATGAAAGGAGACAGAATCCTGACGGGGAGCGGTCAGGATCGCCGTCAACTGACCGTTTGCATCGCGGCCATAGCTGACTTGCAGGGGAGTGCCCCCCACCGTGACGTTCTGGGCGACCGTCGGCACCGGGAGATCGGCGACAGATCGGCCATCAAAACTGGAAATAACGAGGCTGCCGTGGGAGCCAATGGAGAGCGAAAAGCGACCCTCATCCGCCGCCAAGAGAGGAGAAGCGGCGAAGCAAGCCAAGGCGACCAACGTGCCCAGATTTCGCTTGAAGGAAGACATTCTTGTTGCTTGTCGAATATTTAGCGGTTTATCAAATTTATGCAACACGATTTCCATCTGGAAGTCCCTTTAATTCTCGGCGTTGTCCATTATTACCTTAGTCTCGTCCCAGCGCTTCCGCAACTTTCGCACTAATTGCCGCAAATTCCTCCTCCGTCGCGTGCTCGGGCACCGTTATCGGTCCGCGTGTTACAAGCCTGCAGGGCGAAAAAGGCAGCGGTATCTGGAAACGGTCCCAGCTCTTCAGTTCGCGCTTCCACTTTAAATGATACGTGACCGCGACAATCGGCCGGCCGGTGGTCTGCGCCAGCCGCAGCAGGCCGGGTTGGATTTGATAGCGCGGTCCGCGCGGGCCATCCGGCGTGATGGCGAGATCGGCTCGGGGATCGCGTGCGGCGCGGACGGCCTCCAGCGCCGCCTTCGTTCCCTTGCGCGAGGTGCTGCCCCGCACCGCCTTTACGCCGAAGCATTCGGCCACTTCCGTGATGAATTGGCCGTCACGGCTCAGGCTGATGAAGACGAAGAGCGGCCGTCCGCTCCGGTCGCGCTCATAGAAATAGGGAATGAGCCCGACCCGGTTGTGCCAGAACGCATAAATCAGCGGCGGATGATCCGGGCGGCGCAGGATGTTCGCGCCATCGTCCTCCGTCACGCGAAGCGTCGCGCCGATCACGCGAACGATCGTCGCGCAAAGCCAGACAAAAAACCTTCTCATCCGATGCCCGGTCCGCGCAGGCGGACGATGAGCCGGGAGATCGACCGGCTCGGAGTTTTCACCAGGAGTTCCGTCATGAACTCATCCCACGACATCGTCACCGGCTCGACCACTCGGCGTAGCAGCAGCAGTCCGACGACAATCGTTGCCGCCAGGCTGACGTAAAAAACGCTGAAACAGTTCCACTCCCACCAGCCCCATGCGTGATGCCACTGCGCCAGCGCGTCCATCACCATTCCCCACGCCAGCGGCGAGAGCCCGAGGGCGAGATTTCCCGCCACTGAGTAGAGCGCCAGGAAATGGGCCCGGCCCATGTGCGGCACAATGCCCATGACGATCCGCACGTTGGCGAGGTTCCACAGCGCCCCGGCGAGACCCGCCGTCAGCGTTTGGATCGTGAACATCACCAGGTTCGGCGGCAGCACATGCGCCGCCACCAGCGCCCAGCCGCTGAAGTGACAAACGAAGACCAGCCCCGAGGCCGCCAGCGCCGGCTTGTTACCCGTGCGGTCGAGCAGCGGTCCAATCATGACGAGGTTGACCGCGAGCACCAGCATCGTCGCCGCCGCAATGTACAACACCACGGTGTTGCTTTCCTGCAACCCCACGCGAAAGAAGCGCACCCAAAAAACATTCGATGCGCCGAAGGCCACGTTCGTCACCATGTTGTAGAGGATGTACTGGAAAAACGGCGGATAGAAAATCATCTCCTTCCACGGGAGCGGATTCGGGTTGGGCGCAATTTTCTCCACCGGGACATCGGGAATCCGGCGCAGGTAAAGCAGGCTCATGAAGGCGCAGCACGCGCTGATCCCAAAGACGACGCCGAATGAATACCACGCCATGTGCTCCAACAACGTGCCGGCGACGAAGAGGCAGGTGATCGCCGCCAGCGCGCCCGCGAACTGATCGCGCGCCAGGAACTCGCCGCGGCGGCTCTCCGGCACGATGTGGGTGAACCACGGCAGAAAGCCCGCGGACGAGATGCCGCGCAGGGCGTTGTAGACGAGCGCCAGGCCGAGCATCAGGATCATGCGCGTGGCCGTGTCGACGCGGTCCGGCAACAGCGCCACCATCGTCATCCCCACCACGATCAAACTGCGCAGTGTCCAGCCGCTGAGCACGAACTTCCGGTAGCCCACGCGCTCCACATAATGGGCCGCGGGCAGTTGCAGGAAATTGAGCATGGGCGCGAGGCAGGCCGCGACGGCCAGCACGGTCGCCGAGGCCTTGAGCTGCTGAAAAAAGAGCAGCATGGGCGAGCCGAGCACAACGCTAAACGACGCCGTGTTGAAGGCCTCATAGATATAGACATTCCCGATGTCCGGCGGCATCGGGTCCCGCATCGCGGGTTCATGCCGGGGAGCGGAAGCTTCGCTCATGCCATCGGTGCTTTCATCGAAGGGGCGATGATACGGCAACGTGGCGTGCTCGCAAGAGCATCGTGGACGCATGGTAATTGGAGTTTCATGCGCCAGGCAAACGCGCTATGTTTTCCGATTGTGTCGCGCCGTTCCCCTGCCCGTCCCCAGCGTCTGGTCGCCCTCGGCGGCGATGGCGCGGCCATCCTGCACCGGCTCGGCGTATGGCAGCAGGTCGCCGGCGTGACCGCCTTCTATCAGCTGCCGAAAGGCGCCGAGCCCAAGCCGCGCGTGAGCGGTTTCAGCAGCGGCAATCTCGAGGCCATCCTTAAGCTCGAGCCCGACCTCGTCATCACCTCCACCGACGTGCAGCACCAGCTCGCCGCCGATCTCATCAAGGCCGGCGTCAACGTCTGGGCCATGAACACGCGCTGCCTTGGCGAAATCTACGACGCCATCCGCAACCTCGGCCAGCTCGTGCGCCGCCCGAACGAGGCCGAGTGCCTCGTCTCCGAAATGGAGCGCGCTCTGGAACCGGCCGATTTCAACGGCGAGGAGCGCCCACAGGTCTACTTCGAGGAATGGCCCGAGCCGCTCATCACCGGCATCGGCTGGGTTTCGGAGCTGATCGAGCGCGCCGGGGGCAACGACATCTTCGAGGAACTGCGCGGCGAGAAGCAGGCGGCCAGGCGCGTCGTTGCGCCGGAGGACGTCGTCGCGCGCCGGCCGGAAGTCATCTTCGCCTCCTGGTGCGGCAAGCCGGTGCAGTTCGACGATATTTCCTCTCGCCGCGACTGGGACAAAATCCCCGCCGTGCGCCATGGCCGTCTCGTGGAAATTCCCTCCGACGACATCCTGCAGGCCGGACCGGCGCTCGTGCGCGGCTACGCGGCGCTCAAGCGCGAGATCGCCGCCGTCGCGCGCCAGGCGTCACCCAACCGTCACAAATCGCGCGTTGCCCGCCGCCCGCGCAAGGGAGTAACTTCATCCCTCGCCATGTCCAAGTCCACGACCACGCCCAAGCTTTCCGACCCGAAACTTTTCATCAATCGCGAACTGAGCTGGCTGGCTTTTAATCGCCGCGTGCTCGAGGAAGCGCAGGACGTTACGCAGCCACTGCTCGAGCGCGTCCGCTTCCTCGGCATCGTCACGTCCAACCTCGACGAGTTCTTCGAGGTGCGCGTCGCCGGCATCAAGCAGCAGATCGAGCATGAGTCGGATGATTCCGGTCCCGACGGGCTCACGCCGCGCCAGGTTTTTGAAGCCATCCGGCAGGACGTGCTCAAGCTGATCGGCGACCAGTACGAGCTCTGGAACAGCGAGCTCCTGCCCGCCCTCGGCAAGCACGGCGTCTTCCTGCACGACTTCAAGTCGATGAGCAAGGCTGACAAGGAATGGGCCACGAAGTATTTCCACGACGAGGTTTTTCCGGTCCTCACACCGCTCGCCGTCGACGCGAGCCATCCCTTCCCGCAACTGCAGAACAAGAGCCACAACTTGTTCCTCACCCTCAAGCGCCCCGAGCGTCCGAACGAGACGCTTCACGCCGTCGTCGCCATCCCGCGCGTGCTGCCGCGCCTCGTCCGCGTCCCACATCCGAACGCGGAGGAGTGGCACTACATTCTCATCCAGAACCTGATTCAGAACCACATCGCGCAGCTCTTCCCCGGTCTCACCGTCGAGGAAGTCTACGGCTTCCGCCTCACCCGCAACAGCGACCTCTACATCGACGAGGAAGAAGCGGAAAACCTGCTCCGCACCATCGAGGATGAACTGCGCAAGCGCGCCCGCGGCAACGCCGTCCGCCTCGAGATCGAGCACGGCTGCCCGCCCGAGATGCGCCGCGTGCTGCTCGACATCTTCAAGCTCACCGAGCACGACGCCTACCTCGTCAACGGCCCGCTCAATTTCCTCCATCTCATGCCGCTCGCCTCGATCGAGGCCCTCGCCTCGCTGCGCGACAAGCCCTACGTCCCCATCGTCTCGCAGATCCTTTCCCAAGGTGTCGACTTCTTCAAAATCATCCGCGAGCGCGACGTCCTCCTGCACCATCCCTACCAGAGCTTCTCCAGCGTGGTGGAATTCCTCGAGCACGCCGCGTCCGATCCCGCCGTGCTCGCGATCAAGATGACGCTCTACCGCACCAGCGGCGACTCGCCCATCGTCCACTCCCTCATCCACGCAGCCGAGCTCGGCAAGCAGGTCACCGTGCTCGTCGAGTTGCGCGCGCGCTTCGACGAGGCCAACAACATCCTCTGGGCGCGGCAGCTCGAGGAAGCCGGTGTCCACGTCGTCTACGGCCTCGTCGGCCTTAAAACGCACTGCAAGGTGCTCATGATCGTCCGCCGCGACGAGGACCACATCCGCCACTACCTCCACCTCGGCACCGGTAATTATCATCCCAGCACCGCGCGTTTTTACACCGACTTGAGCCTCTTCACCGCGAACCACGAAATGGGCGAGGAAGTCGCCATGCTCTTCAACACGCTCACCGGCCTGAGCGAATTCGCCGGCGCGAAGGAACTCCTCGTCGCGCCGTTCCAGTTGCACGATAGCTTCGTGAAGCTCATCCAGCACGAGCGCGACCTGGCCAAGGCGGGCAAGGAGGGCCGCATCGTGGTGAAGCTCAACTCGCTGGTCGAGGAAACACTCATCCAGGCGCTCTACGAGGCCTCGCAGGCCGGGGTGAAAATCGACCTCGTCATCCGCGGCATCTGCTGCCTGCGCCCCGGCGTGCCCGGCGTCAGCGACAACATCCGCGTCATCAGCATCGTCGGCCGCTTCCTCGAGCACAGCCGCATCTTCTACTTCGGCAACGGCGGCGATCCCAAGGTCTACCTCGGCAGCGCCGACTGGATGCCGCGCAATCTCTTCCGCCGCGTCGAGGTCGTCTTCCCCGTCCTCGATCCCGGCCTCAAGAAGCGCATCACCGACGTCATCATCCCCGCCTATCTCACCGACTGCGTGAAGGCCCGCGTCCTCGGTTCCGATGGCATCTACACGCGGGCCGTCTGTCCCAAGGGCCAGGAGCCGCAACAAGCGCAGCTCCACTTCCGCAACCTCGCCCGCCAGCACGCCCAGCGCAGCCTCGAGCCCAAGACCAGTGCCCCCAGCACCCACCTCATCGAGCCGGTCAAGAAAACCAGCGAGCACCACACCACCAGGCTGCCCTACGTGAAACCGTAGCGCGCACTTGCCGTCAGGATCGAATCGGAGGAAGATCAAGTAATGATAAAGGTCACAGCAGCACGAGCGCTGGAGGACTATCGGCTCTGGCTCCGCTTTTCCGACGGCGTCGAGGGCACCGCCGACTTGCGCGATCTCGTCGGCCAGGGCGTCTTCGCAGCGTGGACAGTCCCCGGCGCCTTCGCAACGGTTTCCGTGACGGATTTCGGGGCGGTTGCCTGGGGCGACGACATCGATCTCTGCCCCGACGCGCTCTACCTCCGCGTCACCGGCAAGTCTGCCTCCGATCTTTTCCCTTCTCTTCGCGAGACCGCGGCGCATGCCTGAGATCAGCCGCTTTTACGGCATTATTGTCCGCATGTATTTTGCGGATCACAACCCTCCGCACTTCCATGCCTATTATGGCGACGCTTCCGTCGAGATCGATATCGTCCGATTAGCGGTCATGGCAGGGGAATTTCCGCCACGGGCTCTGGCTCTCGTATTGGAGTGGGCGGCCCTTCATCAGGCAGAGTTAGTCGCCCTCTTCAATACGGCCCAGCAAAACCAGCCGATCCACAAAATCGATCCGCTTCCGTAATGGCTAAATCTTCACCTTAAAAGTCTCACCCGGCTTCAGGTCGAGGATGAAAGCCGTCAGCCACTCGGCGAGATTTTCCAGGTCCTTCAGGTGCACCGCCTCGACCGGCGTGTGCATGTAACGGTTCGGCACACCGATGGCCACGGTGGCGATGCCGCCCTTTTGCAGGAAGATCGCGTCGGCATCCGTGCCCGAGCGGCGCGGATCGATTCCGCGCTGGAAAGGCAGCTTGGCTTTCTTCGCCACGTCCTCCAGCCGCCGCACCAGCACCGGATGATTCACGCTCCCGCGGCTCAGGATCGGCCCCTTGCCCAGCTTCGTCTCGCCAAACCGCTTCTTGTTCGTTACCGGGATGTCCGTCGCCTGCCCCACATCGATGACCAGCGCCGCGTCGGGATGCACCGAGTAGCCGATCATCTCCGCGCCATAAAGCCCGTTCTCCTCGCCGATGGCCGACGCCGCGATCACCTGCGCCTTGCACTTCTTGCCTGCCTTCGCGCACAACCTCAGCACCTCCGCTGCCACGAACGTGCCGATGCGGTTGTCGCACGCGCGCGCGATGTAAATGTCGCCGTTGAGCTGCTGCCAGCCCACAATGTAGGTGATCAAGTCGCCCACCGCCACGCGCTCCTCCGCCTCCTTGCGGCTCGACGCGCCGATGTCGATGAACAGCTCGTGCAGCTCGGGGACTTCCTGCTTCTTGCCGCCCTGCATGTGAATCGCCAGCGCGCCAATCACGCCCAGCACCTCGCCGTTGCGCCCGTGAATGTGCACACGCTGCCCGCGCGCGAGACTCGGATCATGCCCGCCCACGCCGCTGAACCAGATGAACCCGTCGTCGTCGATATAGCAGACCTGAAAGGCGATCTCGTCCGCGTGCCCCTCCACCATAATCCGCGGCGAGCCCTTCGGGTTCAGCACCGCCAGCGCGTTGCCGTACGTATCGGTCTCCACCTTGTCCGCGAACGGCTTCACATAATCGAGCCAAACGCGCTGTCCGCGATGCTCCTCGCTCGAAGGCGTGGGTGTGTTGAGAAGTTTGCCAAGAAATTGCAGGGATTCAGGACGCATTCCCGACTAATAGTCTCTCTCCTGCCGATGTCCAGACGCACCGCGCGTCAACTTCTTCGTCCCATAAGTCCCATCGGTCCCCTATGTCCCATCCGTCCCATGGAAAGGCGCGTTGACACCCCAGCCGCACGCGAGAAACCATATCCCATGAGCTGCTTCGTCTGCGGAAAACCCCGCGCCGAATTCCACGCCAGCAGCATCTTCATGCCCGGTGAGCTGCCGGAAAGCCGCGCCTACTGCGAAGCCTGCTTCGTCGCCACCTTCGACGGCCTTCCCCAGATGGACGAACTCCGCGCCCACGCCCGCAAACTCCGCGAAAAGGAACTCGACGACAAGATCGCGCGCGACATGGAAAAACTCCGCGCCCACTTCCGTCCCAAGCTCGAGGAACTCATCGCCCAGAACCCGCGCTTCTCCTTCGAGTCCTACGAATTTATCTACGCCTCTCTCCGCCGCGCCGTGCACGACACCGCGCCCGAGCCGGGCAGTTGCGGCCGCCACGCCAACGCCGCCGAACTCGTCCGCGCCGCGGAAGAGCAAGCCCGCCGCGCATGGGGTGAAGCCGCGCTGACCGTCGCGCAGTCCCTCGGCTTCAGCAGCGCCTCCGATATCCGCGACATCGTCTTCTACCTGGTCGAAAACGGCTGCCTCGGCCGCCGCGACGGCGACAACCCCACCGATTTCGACGGCCTTCCCTTTCTCAATGCACCCTCCCCTTAGTCCCATTTGACACACCCGCCACACGCACGGACATTCCCAAGCCATGATCAAACGACTCCTCCACACCCGCTATCGCGTCAACGACCTCGAAAAGACCGTCAACTTTTACAAGGAAGTCTTCGGCCTCAAGGAGACCGGCCGCCACCAATCGCCGCGCGGCTCGACCGTCGTCTTCCTCGACGTGCCCAACGGCCAGGAACAAATCGAGATCTGCCACTATCCCAAGAGCGGCCCCGTACAGGTCCAGCCCGACCTCACCCACCTCGCCTTCGAAGTCGACGACATCGAGGCCTTCGCCAAGGAAGCCGAGAAGAAAGGCTACCCGCTCAGCGACGGCCCCACCGTCACCAGCTCCGGCAGCAAAATCGCCTTCATCGACGGCCCCGAAGGCTACGAATTCGAACTCATCGAAAAAAAGAAGTAACCGCCCGTCGAGCACCCCTTCCCTAATGCGTAGCCCGGACACTTACAAGTTGTCCGGGCTACCGATCTCAATCCTTCGCCGCCGATTTTACCGATGCTCCGGCGTCCGGAACGAATTGAGCGTCTTCAGGTCGTGCACGAAGGGATCGTCGAGGTGGATCTGCTTCCCCTCACCGATGTAGATCAGGTCCCAATCGATGACGTAGCTCAGGCGCTTGTGCAGGATCGTCCGCATCGCCTCGCTGCGCAGGTTGGCGCGCGTGTTCGGCGGCGGCTGGATGAAAAAGTCGCGCTTGGCGAGGCCCGGCAGCTTCAAATCCACGATCGACGTGCCCGGCAACCCGGCCAGCAGCGACTTCGACGGATCGACCGAGTGATACTCCAAATCGAGGCTCTCCAACCACGTATCGCGCCACGTGATCCCCTCCGACTTCACGAACGCATCCAGCAGATAATGCTTCGTAATCCAGTCCAGCTTGCCCACCAGCGCCAGCGGATCATGCCGCAGTTTCTCCAGCGTCGTGCGCCAGGCCTCAACCGTCCACTTCCCGTCCGCATCCAGTTCGATCTTGCCCGACGTCGCCGCGTCCAGAAATTCCTGCAGCAGATCGAGCGCCGAGCGCTCCGACTTGTCCGCCATCTGCACTTTCCACGGTCCCTGCGGCTGGTGCGACAACCGCCGCATGGCACACACCGGCTCATAGAGCGCGATTTCCGGCAGCGCGTCAGCCTCCAGCAAATCGAGCATCAGCGCGGTCGTGCCCACCTTCAGCGCGTTGGCGAACGGCAACAGGTTCGAATCGCCCAAGAGCAAGTGCAACCGCCGGAAGCGGCGATAATCGGCCAGCGGCTCGTCGCGGGCGTTGATCAGCGCGCGGTTGAACTGCACCCACTCGTAAATATCGGTCTGGATGAAATCCGCGCGCTGCGAAATCTGGTACGGCACGAACTCGCTCGAATCCATCTTGCCATAGCGGCGCGGCGCCTGCGTCATGCCCACGCGCCCCGCGCCGACCAGCAAAATGCGCACGGCCAGGAAAGTCAGCAGCGTGTCGATGTTGCGCTTGGTCAGCGGCGCGTCGCGATTGAGCAGGTAGTTTTCATGGCAGCCGAACGTCGCGCTGGTGTAGTGGTCGATGTTGTTCTTGATGAACGAAACCTCCGGCAACAGGTGCAGCTCCTGCAACGCCTGCTGCAGCAACACTTCGCCCACCTGGTCGTAAGCAACCACATCCGCCAGCGAAAGACACTCCGGCGTGCAGTACTCGACGTGCCCCATGTCCAGATAAAGCCGGCCGCCGTTGAAGAGAAATCCGCCGTTGCCCGCCGGCTCGTCGTAGTCGCGGTCGTGCAGGTCGATCAGGCCCAGCTTCTTCTTCTTGAAGATATAATCGCGCACCCGCGTCGGCACCGCGGGGAGACCAAACGACTCCGGGGCCATGCAACCGTATTCGGTCTCAAGTCCAGCGAGCCGCTTCATTACTCCAATTCTATCGTGCTTTTCGCGACTGCCAACTGGCGACTGAAAATTTTGTGCGACCATTTTTCGTGACGAACACCCGTCGCACGCACATTCTTTCCTCGCGTGGCCCTCGACAGTTCGACATCATCCGGCGCCGTTGGCGCATCCGATCCCGCGCCTCCTTCCGCGCCCTCGCGCCCCGCGATCAAGCCCGGCACGTTCCTCAAGCGGCTCTCGTCCTGGATCGCCCTCTGGCTCGTCGCGCTCTGGTTCATCTTCTACGGATGGGACAACGCCTGCCTCATCCTCATCGCGCTCTTCGGCCTCGCCGGCCAATGGGAATTCTACCGCGCGCAGGAGGAGAAAGGGCACAAGGTCTTCGAGAAAAGCGGTCTCTTCTGCGGCGCGCTGATTTTCATCGCCACGTGGTATTTCCTCCTGCTCAATCCCGCGCGCGCCGACTACATCCATTTCGGTCTCGAGCTCGTGCTCGTCTTCTCCATCCTCGGCGGACTCATCCGCCTCGTCATCGTCGATGAACATCACAAGACGCCCATCGTCACCGCCGCCCTCACCGTGCTCGGCCTGCTTTACGTCCCGTTCCTCTTCAACTTCGTCGCCTTGCTCGCCTTCATGCCGGGCCACACGTGGGAGAACCGCTACCTGCTCATCTACCTGCTCGCGGTTACGAAATTCTCCGACGTGGGCGCCTACGTCATAGGCTCGCTCATCGGCCGGCATAAGATGATCCCGCGCATCAGCCCGGGCAAGACGTGGGAAGGCTTCGCCGGCGCGATTGCCACGTCGCTCGTCATCAGTGTGCTGATGAACGTCCTGCTCGGCTCGCGCCTGCCCCAGATCAATCTCCGCGACAGCATTATTCTCGGCCTCCTGCTGCCGCTCGTCAGCGTCGTCGGCGACCTCGCCGAATCGGTGGTCAAGCGCGACGCCTCCATCAAGGATTCCGGCAACACCATCCCCGGCATCGGCGGCGCGCTGGATTTGATCGACAGCATTCTGTTCACGGCGCCCGTGCTCTACTTCTACCTGGAGTTCGTGAAGTCGGCGGCCTCCTAAAGGCAATGGGACGGATGGGACCTATGGGACTGATGGGACTTATAGGACGATTCAGAACGCAATCGTAAACCCGCGCAAATTCCCCTGCGCAGCCAGCCACGCTTCCGCCTGCTTCGCGATAAAGCCGGAAAGCTCGCTCTCCGCGATGGCCTCCAAAAAAGCCTTCAGCTCCGCCTTCGCGCCCTCCGCGATCAACTCCACGCGGCCATCCACCAGGTTGCGCACCGTTCCGGTGACATCATAACCGCACGCAATCTGCCGCACCGTGGCGCGAAAGCCGACACCATGCACACGGCCCGAGTAGTGGACGATCACACGTTCCATAAAGCGGTTGCTGTCTGATTTCAACGGAATTAAAGAAGCGTGGGCACAAGCCCCTCAAAAAAATAATCCCGTTAATTTGGAAAAATTCCGTAATTCCGTCAAAATCGCCAGGCTACTACTCCAACTTCACGCCTTCTTCCGCCAGCAGCGGAGTCACCTGCCCGAACAGCCACCGCAGCACGCCTTCATCGACCGGTGAATCGAGGTAGGCCATGAAAATCCCCGGCTCGCTCTCGCGAAAGACAAGCGTCTTGTTGCCGAAGGACACGATGCCCGTGTGTGCGGCGCGCTGCTCAGCGCTGCTGGCGGAGAGGACGGAGCGGCACGTCTGGGCGATGAACGCCAGGTTCTCCGGTGAAATCACGCTGTTCGCGCACCAGCCGAGGAGATTGCCGCCGTCGGCCACGAAGGCGGCGGCGATGATCCCCTCAATCAGCGCGATTTTTTCAAAGGCTTTGTTCACAACACCACTTCACATATTGCGCCCGCATCGTTTCGTTCGTCCACGGCGCATCAAAGACACCGTGGCGCACGCCCAGGTTGTCCGCCACGAGCACCTGCTGCAGGTGCGGTCCCAGCAGCGTCATCTCGTTGAAATAATCGACCTCCAGGGCCACGGCCACGTCGGCCATTTTCCGGTAGATGAACGTGGTGATGAAGGCGCAGCGGTCCGGCTCCGCGACCTGTGACCCTTCCAGCAGCTCACCGGTCAATGTCACGCGCCAATGGGAATTCATCCGCGGCAAGGGCGTGTTGCCGCGCGGGCTGAGCGCTGGGTCGGGGAAAAAAATGTTGGAGGCTGGCGGCGGCGGCGGATCGCGCGGCGGCGCCTCGTTGATGACGGCCAGCGCCGCGGTGCTTGGCGTCGTCTCGGACGCCACCACGAAAAGATCTCCGCCCTGCTGCTCGATCTGCGGCGTCATGTCCTCCGCCAGGCCGGCCGCGTCCAGCAGCTGGCGGTAGGGCGTCTCGATCGTGCGCGGCGGCGCCTGCGTAAGCTTGATCGTCTTGATCCGCACGCGGCCGTTGTCCCAGCGGATCATTTCGCGGAACGCATTCTCGCCGCCGCGGCCGGGATACTGCGCGTGAAAAACTTCGCCGCGATAAATGAAGATGTCGCCGCTGTGCTGGCTGCCCTTCACCATGAGCAGGATCGAGTCGCCCGAGAGGCAGTGCATCTGCAGGATGTCGACGAGGCTGACCGGCGGAGCGCCCACGTCGGACGGCAGAGGGCCGGTGACCGTGCCCGTCTTGAACAGGCCCTGGATCGCCTGGAGCGCGAGATCGTACGACTCCGGCGTGCGCGGGCGCTCGATGAAAAAGTCGGCGCCATTCTGGTAGGCCAGCGCGCGCGCGCCTTCCTCGCTGGCGTCGCTCACGACGACGAACTTGGTCGCGGGCGACTGGTTCTTGATGAACTGGAGCAGTTGCAGGCCATCCATCAGGTCAAGCGTGGCGTCGAGCAGGATCAGGTCATACTGTTGCGGCGCCAATTGCATGGCACGGACGCCGTCGGTCTCGACGTTGACCAGCATTTTGGCGTCGAGCTTGAGCAGTTCGTTGCGCATGGTCTGCGCGTACTCGCGATGTGAGCTGAGGATGAGGGCCTGGCGCAGCATTAGGAGAATGAAGAATACGCCGGGGCAAAGGGAAGTCGAAGCGCGAACATGCAGAATGTGGTCTTAACAAAACACCGGCTCGGGTGAGGATGCAAACTGCATGACGTTTGCGCCATCCCAAAAACCGTAAAAGGCCGAGGCGGTTACACAAGGTTTTTTCGATTTACACCGAAGAGAACTCGCCTCGCCAGCGTCGAAGCTTTAGGGTTGCCAGCCCCAGCGGACTCGGCCTTAATTTCAGCTCTTCATGTCGTTTATTCACCGAGTCTTGCAGTACATCATGGGCCAAGTCGCCCGCGTGGTGTGTGCCGTGCCCGGGATCATCGTGGTGGTGGGCGTCATTCTCGCCATGTTGAGCACTTTCATCGTGGTCACGCGCTGGAATGTCCTCAACAACACCAGCGACCTGCTCAGCAACAAGTACAAGCCGATGCAGTACTACAACGAACTGCGCAAGGACTTCGGCAGCGATTACCGGTACATCATTCTCATCCAGTCGGACAACGTGGCGCAAAACCGTGCGGCCGCGGACGAGATCGGCCAGTGGCTGCCGACGGTCAAGCCCCAGATCGGCCTCGTCCTTTCCAAGATCGATTTTTCCACCGTCAAGCCGCGCTTGCTCTTCACCCGCGACACCGACGACCTCAAGAAAATCGCCGCGCAGATCGAGGACGAAATCGCCGCCGAAAAGGCCAACCAGAAGAACAACGAGCAGGTCACGCAAACCGCGCTCGACCTCAACTCCATCCTCAACGAGGCCAACAACGACTTCAACGACTCCTACCTGCGCGACAAGAAAAACTGGCCCTCGTTCAAGAAGTTCGTCCCGCGCTTCGTCGACATCCTCAACAAGATCGCCGCGCAGGCCGAGGGCAAGACCCTCAAGCAAATGCATCTCCAGCCCGCCGACGATTCGGGCTCGGGCTCGTTCGACGACACCGACGCCGACGAGCTTCTCACCCAGCACGAATATTTTTCGCTGCAGGACGGCAAGACCGTCCTCGTCTTCGCCTACACCAACGAAAATGGGGCCGAGACGGACTCCGAATCGCCCTTCAGCAAGGCGACGCAAAAAATCCGCGAGCACCTCAAGGAGCTCGAGGCCAAGTACCCCGGCGCCACCATCGAGCTCACCGGCGAACCCGCGCTCGACACGGACGAAGCCGAGGAGTCCAACATGGACGCGGCCAAGGCCGGCGCCATCACCGTCGCGCTCATCATCGGCCTGTTTTTCTTCAGCTACCGCGCCATTTTCCGCCCGGCGGTCACGCTCCTGGTGCTCATCATGGCGGTGCTTTGGTCGCTCGGCTTCGCGCTGATCACCGTCGGCCACTTCAACATTCTTTCCATCGCCGTCATCCCCATGGTGCTCGGCATTGGCATCGATTTCGGCATCCAAATCCTCGGCCGTTACGAGGAGGAACTCGGTCACGGCAAATCGGTGCGGGAAGCCGTCACCATCGCGCTCGAACACACCGGCGTCGCCATCATCACCGGCGGCAGCACCACCGCCGCGGCCTTCTTCACGCTTTGCTTCAATGATTTCATCGGCCTGGCCGAGCTCGGCCTCATCGCCGGCTTCAGCATGATCTTCTGCATCACCGCGAACCTCGTCGTGCTGCCGTCCGTCTTCATTCTGCGCGACCGCCATCGCACCTCCGAGCAGCTCCACGCCCAATCCAGCAACTCCTCGTGGAACTTCATCCACACCTGGGACCGCGACATGGTGCGCAACCCATGGCTCTGGATCATCATCTCCATCGTCATTTCCATCGCCGCCGCCGTCAGCCTGCCCAACCTGCACTTCGACTACAACCTGCTCCACCTCGACAATCCGCACGCGCCCTCCGTCGTCACGCTGCACAGGGTCATGGACGCCTCCAGGAACGACCAGGGCAACGAGATCTCCACCATCTACGCCTCCGTCGTCGCGCAGAACGTCGACGACGCGCGCCAGCTCTCCAAGAAACTCGCCGCGCTGCCCACCGTCGCCAAGGTCGAGTCGATCCTCGAGCTCCTGCCCGAGGGCCAGGACGAAAAGCTCCCTATTATCAAGCGCATCGTCGCCGCCGGCTCGCAACTCAACGTCAAGCCGCCCGCCGCCACACCCGTCGACATTCCCCGCGCGCAGCGCGACATTGCAAACCTCACCAAGGAGGCCGAGGAAGGCCTCAAGGAAGCGAAGGACGCGGCCGGCTTCTCACATCTCGCCCGCGACGCCGTCGCCGCCTTTAGCACCACGGTCCCCGCGCTTGAACGCGCCAACAAGGCGCTCAACGGCACGCCGATGGATATCCTCAAGAAACGCTTCAGCCCCTCCTCCAACGGCGCGTTCAGCCAGATGCAAAAGAACATGGCCATCCTCAAGAGCCAGAAAGCCGACCGCGGCCTCGAGCTGCAAGACATCCCGCCGCAGCTCCAGCGCCTCTTCGTCTCCAAGAGCGGCAAAATCCTGCTCCAAGTCTACGGCAAGAAAGACCTCTGGGAACGCGGCCCCGACGAGGCCTTCGTCAAGGAAGTCATCTCCGTCGCGCCCAACGCCACCGGCACGCCCGTGCTTAATTACTACGCAACCGACCTCATGCGCGTCGCCTACGTGCAGGCCGCCGGCTGGGCCTTCCTCGCCATCGTCGTCCTCATCTTCGCCCACTTCCAGAGCTTCAAGTTCCTCGTCCTCACGCTCACGCCGCTCGTCCTCGCCGTGCTTTGGCGCACCGGCGCGATGGTCTGGTTCGGTATCGAGTTCAACCCCGCCAATATCGTCACGCTGCCGCTCATCATCGGCGTCGATGTCGCGTTCGGCGTCTACATCATCGACCGCTATCGCGAGGACGGCCGCCTCAGCATCTTCGAGGGCAGCACCGGCAAGGCCATCATCATGTCCTCACTCACCTCGCTCTTCGGCTTCGCCTCGCTGCTCGTCTCCGACTTCCGCGGTATGTGGGACATCGGCGAACTCATGTCCCTCGGCATCGCCATCGGCCTCGTCACCGCCATCTTCGTCCTCCCGCAAATTCTCGCGCTGCTCAAGCCCAGCACGAAAAGGTAGCCGGCGCAGGCCCTGCGCCGGGCTCATTGGTGTTGCGGTCCCGAAAGGTGGTTGCGATCACCGTCGCGCCCCGCGCAGGGCCTGCGCGAGCTACCTCAAAATCCCGTTGCACCCGGCCCTATCTCGGCCATGCTTCCCACCATGAGAGCCCTCACCTCCTCCGCCGCCTGGACGAATCTCGAGACCCACTACAACGCCATGAAGCCCGTTGCCATGCGCGACCTCTTCGCCCAGGACCCCGACCGCTTCAAGAAATTCTCCCTCGAGCTCGACGGCCTCTTCTTCGACTTCTCCAAAAACCGCATCACCGAGGAAACCCTCACCCTCCTGCGCTCCCTCGCCGCCGAGCGCGACGTCCTCGGCTGGGCCAAAAAAATGTTCGATGGCGTCAAAATCAACATCACCGAGAACCGCGCCGTCCTCCACATCGCCCTGCGCAACCGCTCCAACCGCCCCATCTTCGTCGACGGCAAGGACGTCATGCCCGAGGTCAACGCCGTCCTCCAGCACATGGAGGAATTCTCCAACCAAGTCCGCTCCGGCGAGTGGAAAGGCTACACCGGCAAAACCATCACCGACTTCGTCAACATCGGCATCGGCGGCAGCGACCTCGGCCCCGTCATGGTCTGCGAAGCGCTCAAGCCCTACGCCAAGCGCGACCTCAAGGCGCACTTCGTCTCCAACGTCGACGGCACGCAAATCGCCGAAATCCTCAAGGACCTCAACCCCGAGACCACGCTCTTCATCGTCGCCTCCAAAACCTTCACCACGCAGGAAACGCTGACCAACGCGCACAGCGCCCGCGACTGGTTCCTCAAGGCCGCGCATGACGAAGCCCACATCGCCAAGCACTTCGTCGCCCTCTCCACCAACGAGACCGAGGTGAAGAAATTCGGCATCGATCCCGCCAACATGTTCGCCTTCTGGGATTGGGTCGGCGGCCGCTACTCGCTCTGGAGCGCCATCGGCCTCTCCATCGTGCTCAGCATCGGCTACGACAATTTCGTCCAGCTCCTCGAGGGCGGCCACGCCATGGACAACCACTTCATCAGCGCCCCGCCCGAGCAAAACCTGC
>Ga0116229_10007556_pt1 | contig 17158 bp, 8 predicted proteins | sample S1TSphgellanicum_3_FD_87313 | JGI IMG/M metagenome (GOLD analysis project Ga0116229, IMG submission 87313) | Host-associated microbial communities from peat moss isolated from Minnesota, USA - S1T2_Fc - Sphagnum magellanicum MG | ecosystem: Host-associated > Plants > Peat moss > Unclassified... | reverse complement strand
TTTTTCTGGGCAATCTGATCATTGCAATTACCAATATATCTATTAAATTTGTGTGCTAAAATGGCAACTGACATCCATTGCCATTATTATTATGGCAAATGCAAGCCTTGAAATTGCCAATATCTAATAAAAGTGTGCTTAGTAGTTGCTTGCTCTGGCATCCATTGAACTATAATAAAAAATTATGGCAATGTAAAAAGCATTGAAAATTTCCAATATTCTAAATAATTTTTAAAAAAAAAAAGCCCAACCCAACTCTTTCAGTTGAGAAAGAGACCCATGATTTCCCGCGCGTATATCAACCTGGTACCCAGCAAGTATCATACATGATACCCACTGGGTATCATGGGAAATTTTTTTATTTTATTTTTAAAACAACAAAAATCAGTCAATGTTTATGTGGTGCAATGCCTTTGGGCCGGGGTGTTCCCAATATAAGGAGCCCTATGCTTCCAGCCTTGGGGGTCCATTATTCTGGGAGCACTCCAGCCATTGGGCATTACCCTACACATACATTCATTCTATGGGGTATATATAAGTAGCTTTAGCCTTTCTTGCCGCATTTTGGTTGTATATATACACTTAGCTTATGTTGAGGGTAATTTCTCACATTGAAAGTTTTAAGTATCTCTACCCAACCCATCGTCACACATCGAAAGTTTTGATTTGTGTTTGTCTCTCTCTACATGCACCCAACAACAACTGTACTAGTTCTAATTTATAAAGGAGTAAAGCAAAGCTCAACACAACATTCAACAAACCACCACGACATATACAAAGCGTTGATTGCCATCATGAAATAATATTTGAACCTTAACCCACAATTTAAGAAATGCACAATAATAAGATTGTAGAATTTGATAAATCTTGTGATTGGCATGGTATTTGTAGCCAAGGGTCAGATTTGTCACTATAAAAATGAAAAAATAATTATTTTTAAAATTTCATTTCACTTTTGCATAATGAAATTATTAATTTTTCATTCATGCAAACTTTGAACACACTCTTGATATCTTTAGGAAGCCCTTGATGAGTAGGATTTAATAAAGATTATTGTGAAAAAAATGAACCTAAGGTGTGGGAGATATTGAATTTTGAGTAGTTTTTGTCAATGAAAATTTAATTTAATTTAATTTAATTTAATTTTTAAAAATATTTTAAAAAGAAAAATTTACTGGATAACCAGTTCACACTAAAGGGAATTTACACTCCAAAATCATCCAAGTGGTTTACAGCTTTTAAAAACTCAAAATTTTTGGTAAAACAATTGATAACTAAAGGTGTTGGGTAATTAGTTCACACTTGAGTCAATAGCACATTCTATAATATATATTAATTTTTATATATACAAATAAAATTCAAAAGATTATTTCAAAAGATTCTTCATTTTCATGCACAAAAAATTATTCTTTCAAAAAAGAAAAAATTGAAAATTTCAGCATTTCTAAGAATAACATTGTTTGTGCCAAAGCTACCAAGGTACTACAATCAATGATTTTTTTTTTCAATTTTTTTTTTAATGTTATGTCATTGGCTAGCATCCGAAGAGGGATTTAACATTAAATGGCAACATGTATTTATAACCTATCTAAATAGTTTAAAAAATAATTATAAAAATTAAAATCAGCGTCCAAATGTGGTGAAAAGGCTTCCAAAAAAAACATTTCCCGAAATTTTGGCATTTTTTTTTTTGAAATGGGAATATTGTGGCAGAATGCCAACTACAGTATGTTCTCTACAACATTATTTCTTTTGGTGATTTTTTCCCATTGTGGTGAAATTTTTGTGGAAATTTTGAATTTTTTTAAATATTAAATTAGAGAAAAAAATTGCTTTAGAAATGGAAAAAGTTGTCAAACTTTTGAAGCTGAATTTTAAATAAAAATTATTTTTAAAAAAAAAACCCTGGTTTTCTATAAACCTAAATACCCTCTACAACCTTTTGGAGATCTACTCAAACAAAATATGGTGAGAAATTAATTAATTAATTCTTCTTCCAACTGCTTTCTCTAGTGGAATGGATGCACTCTTCTTTTTGCTTTTGATTTCCCTTTCCGTCCAATCCTTTTTTTTTTAAAAATTCAATCGATTTTGTGATCTACCCAAAAGCACCAATCATCAATAGGAAGATTCAGCCAAATCTAGTTAGTGTAATAAAACTAGAATCTCAAGGACCCAAGTCAATTGCAAATGGGTTTATTGAAATGTGCAAAAAATGTGGAAATAGTGTGGAAGATTGTTGCATTCAGAACTGAAACATGAAAAAAATTCATCAATTCCATGCTTTAAAATATGAAAAAAAATCTCAATTAAGTATAAACTTGTTGGCAGTTTGGAAATTTGGACTTCTAGTGAATTCCAAAAAAAATGTTTAACATCACAATTCTATAATTTTAACACATGCAATTTCCACCAAATTGAATGCCTGATCTAAAGCACGAAAACTTTCCTCCTTCAAATGAGACCTTGTTTTCAGACGGACTACTTTCAGTTCTGAAATGCAACACACAAAATGCTTGAAGTTGGCACATTCTTTCTTTTCTTGAAATGGAGGGATTTTCTCATCCAAGAAAATCATGAACTTGCTAAATTTTAGCCCATCAATGCCAAACTTACAACAAAAAATGTTTCCTCATTCCTCTGTGTCCAAAGGGCTGGTGACAAGGTTTTTTGGTTTCAATTTTGTGATGTAGCCACACAGGAATTTAACCAAATTTGGCTACAGGTAACAAATTACAATGGAAAGTAGAAAAATTTAAGAATCCTGCTATATTTTCATGATCTGCTGGAACCTACTATCTAATTATGCGATTTCAGGAAAAAAAATCCTTGAAATTCAGCTACTTTGATGCATTTTTTTCACAAAATTCACTTGTATATGTTGCATGTGATTTTTTCTTGTCACCAAATGCCAATAAGGAAAAAAAGGGACAAAAAAAGCTACTATTGAGTTTTCATGAATCAATCTGAAAGCCTTGATAAAGTGATAGATGCACACTTCAAGCTTGAGAAGAAAAGTCCAAAGTATGTGTAATGAGCTTGTGGGTGGCCATAATTTCCCACTTGCCTCGATCATTATGCTGTGTAACCTTAAATTTAACATCCACTCAGTGTAAATTCTGCATTGAAATTCACACTGTTTCTGTGTATCCTTTCAAGAAACTCTTTATATTAGTGTTGGCAATTGATTGTACAAAAACAAAATCTGTTGATAAATACCGTACCCATTTGCCCTACTTCAACACTAATTATATTATTTTCAGAAATGTTAAAACTCTCCAAACAAATTCAAAACAAAAATTGTGAAGGAAAATATTGAATATTCAAGAATATTCTATTTGTCAAAATGAAAATTTCAAAATTAATTAAGTATTCAACAAACATGTGTTAAAGCTGCCAAGGTGCTACAGTATACCATTAGCAATTGCATTTCAACAAAGCAGTTGATTTTTGGATTTTGATCCAATTGATACAAGCAGGTGGGTGTGTTCTGTCAATCAGATTTTCAGCTGTGAACATGAAGAACCATTGGAACAGAAAACACGCACTTCATAGCTCCACACAAAGATATCTTGATCTGCTGTGTTTTTGAGAAGCTTAATTACAGGCAATGATTGTATACATGAAAGGATATCAATTACTCAGTTGATAGATTTGTACCTGATGTGTCTGAACTCTTATGCTGCAATTGAATTTACTTTCAGGCAATCTGTTCAATGATGCAAGCAACTTGGTTTTGGTTACAAGTGGTAACCCATTTGTAGCACAATCATGCTCACCCATTTTCCATGAGGATAAGTATCATGTTCTAGCTGCTGGTCATTGACATTTTTGATAATCACAAAGGTCATAATGCATTCTTTGAGAAGCATGTTTTTTTTTTCCTTCAATTTTGTTCAACTAAAACATGGGTTTCAGTGCTACAATTTGATTTAGAGTTGTGTATGTGATTACGGCATCTATGAAAATTGTAGTTGTAGAAATTGAGTTTCATTTTTGTGTTAAAAGTTGTCAATTGAGATCATATGTTGCTTGTTGTGTTGTAGAGGTGAAACACTTGTTGATGGTTGCCTCCATTAAACATTGTATCAAGTCATTCCTCAAATACATCACCTCATTTATATCTATTTGTCTCACACAAGTTTTTGCATCATGTATCCAATGCTTGCATAGTTTGCCAAGATTTACAATTCAACTTTGTGTAGGGAATATTGATGGAAAGGTCTTGGGTTCTTGTGTATGCTTGGTGTCTAGAGGGGTTTGACTAATGCTTATTATTTTCTTTGTAACCAAATATTTAGTAGAGTATGGATGTGAAGATTTAGGTGTAGAAAATTAGTGCACATTTCTTTTTGTTTTTCATGAATTCACACATTTTATGAAGCTTTCAACTTCCATGAACATTGTGTGTTTCAAGTTACAATTCCATTCATATGTGATTGAATGTCCTTGACATGCCAAAACATTGTAAATGTTTTGTGTGTGTGCGCATATGCACTCAAAATCTATAATGATATCCTAAACCCTAAACTCTAAACTAAAACCCACAATAATTACCATATGTGTTTTAATAACTTGTCATCATTAAGCAATCAATTAAATAATGATCAAAAGTTGACATCTAACACCTTAAAACTTAATTGTTAAACCTTAAACATAGCATTGTAAACCCTAAATGGAAGACGTGTGGTAAGGGATAGGTTGAAATAGTGTATTGTTAATATAATATTTATTTTAATTTACACAAATAAACTCAAATGAAATTGAAATAAGATGAAGGTTTGTTAATTTGATGTTACACATGCCACAGAAGCTTCCAAGAATCACAACATGGATGCAATAGACATGACATTCATCAACTCACTTCATCTAGAATTATCAAACAATTCAATCAACACAATTATGACACTTGTTACCCCTCAATAACTACCATCACCAATTAATATGTACCATTGTTTCAAACATGGCACACAATTGTTTTTGTCGTGTCTTATTTGACTAAATGTTTGTAATTATGACATTACATTATCTTGCATACATTTTGGTGGATTATTCAATTGCACAACCTAGTCTAGTAATGGATGTAACTTCAAGTAATCAATACCCAAAATTAAACATTATAAGGTGGATGAGTCTTATACACCATTTATTAGTGACCTTTTAAACCCCTTCTCCTTCCAATGCCATGTTCTAACTTGATCCAATATGTTAATTCATCTTTTTACTATTAATTGGATACCCATGACTATCATTTCGTTTTCAATCTTTCTATTTGCACCTTTGGCTTTTAGGTCACTAAAAACTCACCCCTCTCCTTCTAAAACTTGGTTTTGAGCTTGTAGATCTTGTTCTTCCCTATTGTCATTCCACATCCATCAACATAATGATATGATTCATGATGTGTCAACATTTCATATGGTGCAAAATGATTCACATTCACCCCATGAAAAGATTGGCTATGTATGAATGTGGTTTTTAAAAACTTCAACAAATGCTTGTCCGTGTACATGCTTTAGCAATTCTATAAACCAAAAAATTAAACACAACAAAAATATGTGTCATCATAATCTAGAGAATGACACCAAAGTGTTAAGATAGTCACTTCTTGGTTCACCTTTTTTACTACGTACTTACAACCACACACACCTAGGACCTTAGATGGTGTGTTATCCTTACCATGTCTAATTCCACCCAACCCCTACATGACATGTGATGTGTAACAAATCAAATCACTTTTCTTGAAGATGTTTCCTTATACATCTTTTGAAGTTAAAAATGCATGTCAATTCATAATGTTTGTTTGAGATAATTAGCTTAAAGATAATTTTCTACGGCATTATACCTTCCTATTGTAATCAAAATAATTAAATAATATTTTCTCCATTATCAATTGATTTGATAGAAATTTTGCAAACACCAATCTTTAATTAATGAATAAGTCAAAGTTATTTTTGTCCATCTTTTTCAATTTTCAATTGAAATGATGATTTTTAAATTATGGTTAATCCTTTTCAAGTGCCTGATATTATCAATTGAACCATGACAATGTAAAATTGAAATATTTTCTAAAAATTTGAGTTATCTTAACAATTAATTCCTATGGCTTGAACCCAATGATTTAGCAAAGGTATTTATGAATGGAAATAACTTGTGTAATTACAAAATTAGAACTTTAAAATGTTACAAAACTTATCAATACTAAATTTCCAAGAAAAGTGGTGATGTTGTAAATGATTTGGAGTTGGAAGGACCCATTATCATATGTTATCACCACCAAAATTTTATTGCACAACAAAAGACTCAATCTTTTCAAATGTGGGCAATAGTATTATTCAAATCATGATTGATTACAACTTAATGTGGCAACATGTGTGATGGTTATTGTTGGGTGAGTATGTCAATTTCAACATATCATTTGGATATGGGTAAATATAAAATCTCAAAAAACATATATTAGTTGGGTAAACATGCATAGCTTCAAAATCAGATTAGGTTAAGGTACAAATATAATATCTTTGCAAAAAATTTATTTAGGCAAGGGTAAAGGTAAATTATAAACATATGCACAGGGTAAAGAATGAAGTATTTTTCACAAGGTTGCAACCCTTATCTTGCAAAATATATTTCATCCTTTATCCTATACATACCATGTGGGCATATATGTGGGTGAACATAAGGTAAAATAAACATTTATAGAAATGTGGCACATTTCAAAATGAAGAAAGATAGTTACTTGTGAAATTGTCATTGTAAATTTGAACATGTGAAATTTCAAACATCCTATCAAAAAATTGACAATATATAATCAAATCAATCAATAGTGTTCAAAATATATTCAAAGCATTTTTATGAATGACAAGTGGTAGTAAAATCTAAAAGGATTTCAAGAACATATGTTAAGATTTTTCTTGAGGTAAATCATGTAATGAATGCAAATATGTTGAAAAAATATATAGTCAATAGTTAATCACCATAATTTGAAAAAAATTCATCAAAATTATGTATGCATAACATAATATTAAAATGCATATGTGTTATATAATGTTTTTGGCATATATCCTTTATTTATCATCTTCAAAACAATATCCTCTCTCAAGAAAAAGTAAACTTTGATTGTATTAACTACCTATAAAATAAATATAGGGCAAGTTTCAAATACTTATTAGTTGATTTTAGGCTATTAAAGGGGTAATTTTTAAAAATATTAACTTAGTAAGGTACATATTTACCATGTCATATACTAAAAATATATCTAGGTAGTAGATTTATCCACTCAACAATGGTGATGATGTAGCATTGAAAGTCAATGGCTCTTATATAAGATTCTCATTTTGTGCATATTGAAAAAGATTAAGATGCTAAATTTAAGATGAGAACAAATTTATGATTAATTCTTACAAATCCATATGAAAATCACTAGAGAAGTTTTTTTCTTGATCAATTTGACAATGACTTGTAATTAAATGTATTTTATTTTGGGAAGAAATAATTAAGACAAGTTTACAAACTATCCTAATATTATTTGAATTGACAAGATATTCTTCAATTTGATAAGGGGGTTTATGTATTACAATGCAATTTCTTGAGTTTGATATTTCCTTATGTTTGACTCAAGTTCATAACATGTTATCATTTTGGACCATCGATGTAAAGGACTAAAGTGTATTTCAAAAATATGAAGGTCATGGAGGTCATTACAACTCCACAAAAACATTTCATTCCTTTGCTAATGGTGTGTTTTTCAAATCACAAAAGTTGTTTTGCATGCATAATAACAATAATTGGTAAACACAATGGTTTGAACACATTACACATGTATGGTTTGGAGACCTATGGTAAAGAAGCTTATGGGTGTTGGTTTTTATTGTGACATTCATTATTTTCTCAATTACTTGTTAGAAATTAATTTGTATTTAATAAGGAATTGATCAACAATTCAACAATATATATACAATGGTGTTCCATATATGAGAGGACAAGTATGTGCCAAACTAATCACATACTTGAAGATCACTATAGATCTAACATTTGTAATGTAATCTAGTGGATGAAGATAAGGTATATTGGATGAAGTAGTAGGAGATGAAAACGCATAATTTAACATTCCCTCCTACTCTCAACCTCATTGTACATCAACATGTCACAAATGTGTTTTCTTCCAAGAAAGATGGCAAGTGATCTTTTCAATCAAGTTGAATCTATGAACATGGTATGAATGTTTACTTACTTAATCTTTTTTTTTTAATACGACAACATATAAGATTTTTTTTTATGAAGTCTATTTTAAAAATACAGTTTGTTGTATGTAGATTATAATATTGTTAATGGCCATATGATTATTTGCATTCATAGCACAATGCTTATGGAAATCATCTTATTAATCATGAAAAAACTAACATTGTAAAGACTCTTGCAATTGTTGAAGATCAAGTGCCTAGTCTTGATGATGAAGTTTAGCAAGAGAACTTGCCTTCACGAGACAAAAAAATTGTTAAAGAAAATAGTCTACTTGTTGAAAAAGAAGGAAAGTTGTATGTTATTCATAAAGGGCATAGACTAGGGATTTATGCTACATGGAAGGAGTGCAAACTCCAAGTAAAAGGATTTAGTAGAATAGAACACAAGAACTTTAAGCCATGAAAAAAGGCAAAGTTGTTTTTAAAAACATTCTAATGTGTTAGGTAAATGTTATACCTAGTTTTTTTCTATTGACTGCATACCTAGAATGAGCTACTAGTTTAGTAAGAAAATCTACTTATTATATTTAAGTAGGTACATAATCAACTTCTACTTTTCCTGACAAAACTTTCTTTCGAATAAAATGTGTTTTTATATCTATATGTTTGGTTTTTTCATACATTGCAGGATTGTCAACTAATTTAATACATGATTGATTATTAATATATAAAAGTATCAACTTATATTTGTTAATTTTAAATTTTGGAAATAGATTCTGGAAATGAAGAATGCTAATTATGGCATATGAGAATACTTTATATTTTGCTTCTATGGTTGAGAGAAATATTACATCTTACAACTTATTCGACCAGTGCACTACATAATTTCTTGGTTTGTGTAAAATTCCTAAGGTTGAACATCTTGAGTCCAAATCACATCCCCAATCCACATCCACAATTTTTTTTTTAATTCATTTCCTTTTGCATGCAAGTTGTAGTCAAAACATGCAAGATGGTAGTCCAAAGTCAAGCATGCCTTTCAAGTATTTTATAATTTATCTAGTGGCTTGTAAATGGGCTTTTTATGGCTCATTCATATATTTGCTTACACAACTCATCACAAAGTAGATGTTCAACCAGATATTAGTCACATAGATTAAGTTGCTTACTAGTGATATGCTTTAGATTTATTCTTCAAATGCCCATTTTTTTATGCAAATGCATACAAAGATCCATTAGTATTTTTGTCGACATGCAATTATTCATTGCATACATATTGAATATCTTTTAATGTAGGTTTGCTAATGTAGCCATATCCCTAACAAAAAGTATTCAAACTCCACACCAAGGTAAAGTCTTGTTAACCCAAGGTTTGTCATTTCAAAATTTTCTATAAGCGTTTTTTGCACCTGTTTGATCTTCTTCTTGTCATCCCTAGTTAATAACAAGTCATCCACATACAACAATATGATAATTTTCTTCCTATCCTTGTAATACATGTTGGCATTTATATTAATTCTAATCAAGCCTAGTTCTAAAAACCGATAATTTATTCTTGAAGGTCATGCTTTTAAACCATAAAAGGTTCAGTTTAATTTGCATATTTTGATAAGGTCCCCTACTCCTTTAACTTTAGGGATTTCCATGTACATTTCTTCATAACACAAATTTTACATCCATATGTCTCAATTTCCTCTTTCTTTTTGCAACTATGGATAGAACTAATCTTAGAATTAACCATCACATTATAGGAGAAAATGTATCAAAGTAATCTATGCCTATTGTTTATTAAAATCCTTTAGCTACAATTCTAGCCTTTAATTTTTGTAGTTCCCATGAAGGCCCTTTTTTAATCTTGTAAATGCATTTAGTAATGATTGGAATTTTGTTTCACAATCTATCAACTATCTCCCATGTAAAGTTTTCCTTGATGAAGTCAATCTCTTGGTGCATTGCCTTCATCCACTTCTCATCTACTACTACCTCACAATATCAAGTTGGCTCTTCTATAGTTTCGGTGGCAAGCGTTTAGTAAAAGTCTTGCAGTTTTTTGGATGGAGATCTAATCCTTGTTGGATATTGTTTCTTTATTGGGATTGGTCCTTCCTGGGTTAAAACTAACCTTCAAGAACTTGAGTATTCATGAACAACTTATGATCTATCAAGGTCGCTTCCTATTAAAGGTTTTACTAGTATTGCATCTATGTTATTGTCATGAGTTCCTTATTTTTAAAATTGACACCTTATGGGTTCCTTGTTTCAAAACTAGATTTTATTAATGGGTTATGACTAAAGTCATTGTTAGAGTCAAGATTGTGGTCTACAATAGGAAAGATATCCTCTTGGACTAGAGTAGAAAATAGGAGGTGATGATGTCCTATTTTTTATTTGTCAAAAGTAATATCCTTATTAAGGGCTATTTTCTTTTTCACTGAATCATTATTATCCACGAACTTTGTTATGTTCATCATAACCTAGAAATAAACATCTTGTTTTGCTTTCAAGTTTTTTTCTTTGTTCTTTAGGCATATATATGTAAATATACAACACAACCAAAGATTTTAAGATGATCAATGCAAGGCTTTTTACTTGTGTATTTTTCTTTTAGTAACACCTAGGTTAGCCTTTGTAGGGTTATAATTAACTAGGAAGCTTGTGGTTAAAATGGTTTTAATCCACAAAAAACCAAGAAATAAACTATCAATTGCCAATGAACGTGCATATTCCACCATGGTTCAATTTCTCCATTTTGGCATGCCATTTTGTTGCAATGTTAGTGTTTGTGTTAATTACTATTGGATTCCATGTTCATTGCAATAATTATTGAATTTTGTTGAAGTGAATTCTCCTCCATGATCGAACTTGAACATCCTTATTTATTTATTTCTCCTTTAATTTTTTGTTTGAAATTTTTTAATTTGGCAAAGGTTTTGGCTTTACTCCACATAATGTAAATCTAAGATATACGAGAATAACTATATGTGAAGACGATAAATTTTTTGGATCCACTTAAAGACAAAATTGGTAAAGGTCTAACTAAATCAAAGTGGATTAGTTCAGTAGGTTTTGATGCCTAATTCTTGAATTGTTGCGAGAATCATTCTTGGTGTTGGCATTTAGCCAAACAACTTTTGCACACCTTCTTTAGGACTTCTATCTTTAGGAATCCTAGGACTTTCTTGTGTTTAGAAAATGATTAAAGCCAAGATAACTTAGATGACCAACTCTCTTATGTCAAAGTTTTTCAATGCTTCGTATTTCTACACTATTGATCTGGTGTTAGGATTCAAATTTGTAAAGTGCATTGCTTAGATCTCTACGACCTATAGCCACAATATTCCTACTATTAAGATTATTTAAGATCCAACAGTGTGTTGTAAAGAAAATAACAATGTTGATAGTGTTTGCAGTAGCTTTTACAAATATTAATTTTTTTTTTAGAGTTAACACATACAAAACATTGGTCATGTTTATTTCACTGGAGTCAATTTTCACTATAACAACATTAACACCTTGGATGTTATGGTTTTCACTTCCAACGATTCTAATGTTCCTCTCATTGCTATTTTATCCAATCTAATTCAAGTTCTCTTTAAAACAAATAACATGAGTTTTGGCTCCACTATCCATGTACCACAGTTGAAAAGAATTAAGGTAGCCTAAAATCTTTAAAAGAACTACGTTAAGATTTTGTATTGCATATGCAAAATGGTAAAACTAACATCTTCTTGCATTAGGTATGTTGAAGAATTAAACTGAGTTATGCATTTTGTAACAATGTGATTTGGTTTGTCAACATAATTGTAATAGATGTTTTTTTGAGCACTTCACCTTGGCATACCTCCACATACACTTCGAAATTGTGACCTTCTTCTTCGAGGAAAACCATGTGCACGAACGTAGTTTCGATTTGGAAATTAACCTTTCAATTGCCTAGCACTAATGAAGCCTTTTGGTTGAAGGGTTGTTGCATGATTGAAGTCGATCGCTAGTGTTTTTTCATCGCTTAGTTGAAAAGTTCATTGCTTTTGACATGTTGTTTCGGCCATCAGCCTTGTTGGTAGTTGATCAAATGTAAGTATAGTGTCTAGGTTGTTTAATGTTTGAATGACCCTTTCATAACTTCTCGGTAGTCCATTGAATGTAAGTTGACAAATTGATTTGTTTGGGACTACCTTTCCAATTGCCAACAACTTATTTTTTAGATCCATGGCTTTATTCACATACTATTCCAAGGGTCCTCCTTCTAACATCTTGAAAATATGAAGTTGGTTTGTGAGCATGAATAGATGTAATTGATTTATCGATGCAAACTTACAATGCAATGCATCCCATGCCAATGCTAGATTTGCAAATGTTGACACAAAATTAAGCAAATTGTTTTCTACTAACAACAATATACTTGATAAAGCAAGGTTTTTTACTCTCTTCATATTTTGTTTAATGTATTATATACCTAGCATTGTTGTTAAAACATTTGCAGCCTGAACATATTTTTCAATTAAATCCCACACGTTCCATTTTCTTAAAACAACTTTCATCTTAATTTGCCATATATAATAGTACTAATACCTATTAACTTGTTTCTTTCCTTGACTAACATACTACCATGACTTCCTTGTGCCTCCACCATTTTGAATAATGAGAAAAAAAACAAACCACAATAAAATATTCACAATAAAAAAGGAGGATGCAAAAAAAATGCTCACTTTTAGGATCCACACATATTCTGATTTAGGAACAACAGTTCATTAAATGTACTACCTTGATACTAGACATTCAACTTTTTCATTATGATACCATCTCAAAAATTGATTTGTACATTCAATAAAGAACTGATCAATATTTCAATAATATATACATAGTGGTGTTGGATATATGAAAGGACACATATGTGTTAAACTAATCACACATTTGAAAATTATGACTAAGCTAATGCTAATCACATAATACATGATCATTACAAATCTAACATCTGTAATGTAATATGTTGGATGAAGATAACATATATTATATGAATAGTAGGGGTGATGAATGAAAATAAGACATGTTGGATGAAATAGTAGGGGATGAGAACACATAATTTAATAGTACTTTTGTGTAGAGTTTTAAAACCTTTAATATAGTGGTGCAATCACAATTAAATGAATGTAATGCTTCTGTGTCAAACAAATATCAACTTTCCAATGTTTCAAATGGATGCAATTTAATGTTGAAGATTGCTATTGTTTTGATTTCATTGAATTCCAATCAATTCAAAGTTTGAATCTTAGTTCATTTAGTGATAATGATAAAAACTTGAACAAATGATCTTTCTTTTCATTATATGTTTGTAATTAGTTTTGTACAAATTTATTTCGTTCAAAAATATATAAACATAAAATAAAATTGTTTTGATTAATTAACCCAACTTTTTTTTGAACATTTGATTATAACTAAAAATGAATGAATTTATGTCTTCAAAGCTTTTCTTTTTGATTGTGGTTGTCTTCATTTTTGATGTTTAACTTGAAGCATTCTATTACTTGCCATGGTTGCCAAAAATGACTACAAGATTGCCATTTAAGGTAGTTGTTATTACTATTTTGAATGTTTGAATTGTAGGAGTATTTAACTTCATATTGAGATTGTCAATAATTGGAATAGTTTGGTCATTTGATTTTACTACATATAATTGAAAAAATAAATTTGATGATATTTTTGAAGAGTAGCAATAACTCGAACATCCATAATCATTGACCCTCAAAGATTGAACCTTTTATTTATAACCCACCACATTTGTATTTTATGACCACTAATGACCAATAGGTTTTGTTTTCAAAATTCTTGATTTTATGAAAGTGGTGAATTTTTTTTGCTGAAAAGATTCATATTACAATGCAAAACATGTTTTTTCAAGTTTGTCTCAATTCATTGTTTCAAAATTGAAAAAAATTGCCACGAAAGAAAAGAAAAGAAAAAACCACTCATGACCTCTACATTGATAGCCTACAAAAAGAACTTTTGTTGTCAAAACTCTAAGGAAAGACCTATACTTTCATGTATATTTTCATAATTGGTGGACCAATGATGGTTGTTAGGTGCTATCTCCATAGCAAGTGACCAAATTGTGAAGGCCCACAAGCAAGTGGCCTTCACAAGTTGTTGCATGCCAATGTGTTGGCATTCACAACACAAAACGGGTCGATTTATGCATCACAAAGACCCCTTAAGTCCATGCATGGGAAAGTGTGTTTATGTATTTTAGCGGTTTCCATGCTTGCGACCATAACGTATTCAATACTTCCCAACTCATTGTAATCAAGAAAAAGAGAAAAATCGCGTCACAAATCCCAAGCAAGAAATGCCAATAAAAGAGAACTCTTATAAGTTATCATACTCGCAAACTAGGGACATGAACTTAGGGATGTGTGTGTGTATTGTTTTCAAGTATCTAGTGCACTACCTAATCACTATAACATATTGAGAATAAAGGAAGAAAATGTTTTTGAGTGTGGATTGTTGAGATGACTAGGAACTCTTGCAAATTTCCTCCAAACCCTAAATAACAACCCTAAATGTCTCAAAGCAAATCCAATGGCAATTCATTCTCCATTGCAATGTTTTCGCAAATAGGGAATATTATGAAATATTGTGAAATATTTTGCATAACGATGTGAAATCTTCAAAATAAAATAAAATATTTAACATGGAAATGTTGAACCCTAAACCATAAACCCTAAAATGATACCACCATTTTATTTTTCCTTTCAATTATTGAGGACCTTGTGAAATGTAGCCTTTTTGGAATTCACTAAGGAGAGCTGAGAATTGAGATAAGGGAATTATTGAGGAAATATTCATTAGAGTATCATAACTTGCGATTTTTCGAGGTTGGAATCCATGGTGCCCCCCCTCCCCCCCCCTTTAAGATGAAAAAGAATATAAGAAGAAGAAGAAGAAGAAGAGGCCATGGCCCAACTTATGAGTAGGTATCCATCCGCACACAAACACACCCAATGGCTTGAGAGAACAAAGTGACAAGAAAATGAGGCCAAAACCGAGAATTAAGAGGAATCGACCCCTATGGACGGTCCTCGGAGTGTCCACCCAAAGGGGCAAGGGGCCCATTACGAAATATTAACTGACCAACATGCAAGTGCTTCAAATTTTGTCGAATGTAACGCAAAGTTGTGGCAATGAATCTTGGTGTGAGTTGACAAATTGTGGCGGCCGGGAAATCCACACATCCCGACCGTACATAAATTTTTGAACCCATCTCGTTAGCCAATTGCATGGCCATTTTATATTGGGGACATGCCCGAGCATTAGCTGTAGTAGTTGTAGTAAGTTTATAATGAACCGAAAGTTTACGGTCACAACGACCCAACCTGGCCCAACCCGACCCGACCAAAGATACATTCTTCTTCACTTCCATTTTAGCCATAGATGGCTTCACAAGAATAATTTAGAATTATTCTAAATAATTAATAAAGATTTTGGACAAGAACAAGACGAATAATAATAATAATAAATAATAATATGTTGGTAGACTGGTTCTACTCTTCAAGTTTTTTCTTTGGGGAAATATATATTTTTTAATTCATAAAATGAATAAGAAAAATTCAATTATTCTCATTAGCAGCTTGTCATTTTAAGGAGTGCCTATTTTCCATGCATTTGATTGGAAAATGAATTCACAATGAAAAATAATGATATTAATCTAAATAAATAAATAAATAAATAAATAATATTTATTTATTTATTTATTATTATGATTTTATTTTATATTTCCCCTCACCAATGGAAAATAGCTACCTACCTACCAACCAATTTTAGTTTTCAGTTTTTGGCAACATAAATATGCTTCTTCTTTTTTTTTCTTTTTTTTTTTGGTACAAAAAACCTGCCCAATTGGTCTAAGAACCGAACTTGTAGGTTCGGAGGAAGAAACGTGACCGAACCTAGAGGCTACGGAGACTGGAGGCTATTTTAACCGGTCTGGTAACCGGTGTGAAATGGAACCCGTTTGCGTCGAGGGAAGGGAGAGAGCGGAAGGGAGAGAGCGAGAGAGAGAGAGAGAAGCGTTGCTGCATTGCTATCATCGCGATAAATCTCGCGATCGCGTTCGTCTTGTGCTCGGGATTCGCTTGTAGATGTTGCAATCTGCTTGATAGTTTTGGGAGATTTCCGTGCGTTTTTACACTTTCGAGAACGGTTGTGTGTGGAGGTAGAACGAAGGCTGCAAAGACAGTGAGGGTTGGAAGGAGAAGAAGAGTGGGGGAGTTTTTTGGGGCTTGCTTTTGAACGTGTCTCGTAATGGGAACTTTCTTCCCTGTTGTGAATTTGGTGGTGGGTTTGTTGGCGGTGGTGACATGTTTGTTGTTGGGACTTTCTGTTGATTCTGAGCTCCTCGCTGTAGAGCCACGGAATTCGGTTATCGGGTATGTGCCTGAGGATTTGAGCTCCGAGGTACGGATGTGGGGACTGTTTGAGAATTGGCTACGCAAGCATGGGAAAGACTACGGAGGCGTTGTCGCAGAAAAGGAACGACGGTTTCTCATCTTTCAGGACAATCTGCGGTACGTGGATGCACACAACAGGAAGAAGAAGAACGCGTCGTACTGGTTGGGTCTCAATAAGTTCGCGGATCTCTCCAACCAGGAATTCCGCGCCATATACACGGGGACGAAGATCGATAGGAATCGAAGATTGAAGAAGAAAATGGAACGTACCCATTTCCGGTATGGCGATATTGAAGCTCCGGATTCCATTGACTGGCGCGAGAAAGGCGCTGTGGTCGCCGTCAAGGACCAAGGCTCATGCGGTGAGCTTCTCATTCCACCCCCGATCTTGCAGGCTTTTTTTTCCTCCCCCCCCCCCCCCCCCCCCCCCCCCCCCCCTTTTTCCTCTTTCCACAACAAAATAAATAAATAAATATTATATCTCACCAACTGCACGAAGCAGAAATATTTTGTGTTGTGTGATGGTGGGGGGGTGGG
>Ga0116229_10007554_pt1 | contig 17161 bp, 12 predicted proteins | sample S1TSphgellanicum_3_FD_87313 | JGI IMG/M metagenome (GOLD analysis project Ga0116229, IMG submission 87313) | Host-associated microbial communities from peat moss isolated from Minnesota, USA - S1T2_Fc - Sphagnum magellanicum MG | ecosystem: Host-associated > Plants > Peat moss > Unclassified... | reverse complement strand
GGATTGGGACGAGGTCTGAACCAAAGTTGTAGCTCTCGTCGAGAGCTTTCTAACGCCATGTCGCACTCCTTGAGGCGACGTCAGGAAGAGGTTGATTCCCGACTTTTAGTGGTCAGGAGTCAAACTGCCAATTTGACTCCTGGCCCTTCTTTTGCCCATAACTTGGGCTACAGATGTCTAAATGGCCAATGCAAGGCCATTTTGATCATGTACGCTTCAAGAACTTTCCATTGATATAAAGAACGCACTAAGGCGAGGACATTTGACCCCTCAAATTGTCTTCTGAGTTTTTGAGAGTCCCGGAGGACTCCATTTTCCCACTTTTGGGAGTGTGAGTTGCATTCTCACATTTAGCCCCAAAGTGGGGTTGCGACACAAGAGGAGTAATATCCAATTCTTATCACAATAAAAACACATAAATTAACTAAAACTAATAAATTGTCTAGTAAAACTAGATGTGGCAAATGGATGAATCAAGAACTAGAAGATGCAATGGAGAAGGGTCACACATCTTTGAGGAAGGACAACATGTATTAGAATATCCCTTTAACTTCACTTTTAAATGACTTAAACAGTAAAACCAAATTTTAAAAAATGGGCCCACAAGTTGTATTGACAAAAATAAAAGATGTATCAATAATCATCTAGATTTTGAACATGAAAAAGGTAGGCTTATCCATCACCCTTCAACAACTCAAATTAAAAGTAATTGAAATTACATAAATTAAATTCAAACCATTTTGAAATGGTGTTCTAGAAGGTAGTTGTTGGTACTAGTTCACAAGATGTCATCCAAAAATCTACATACATAATATAAAAATATCAGAATTTTTTAAAGAAAAAGTGCTAATTAGCCAAACATGTTATACCTTTCATCTTAACTTGGAAAAATTGTACACGTAACACAACTACCCACCAAATCACATTTGGAATTTGGATCAAGCCATCAAATGCAAGCAAGGTGATAATTTGGTGCTTGGGTTTTGGCTAGGTTTATATCACCATCCCCAAGTCTCAGGAATGGTTAACTATCAATTGTGTTGTTAGTGTAACAACAAAAACCTTGCTTGCATTTTAAATTTTCAGAGGTTGTAAGATGCAAAAAAACTACATAAAGTTATGTAAACTATAAACATACATGGTCATACAAAAAAAAAGCTTGGATGATTACATACCTCTTCAACCAATGGCTATTTTTTTTCAAGAGATATATATGAGGAAGGAATTCTCAAAAGAACTATCATCTCTTGATTATGAACAAGCATGGGTTGCATGTCACAATAAATGCATTTGAACAAACAACTACATTTAGGTTAAACATGGTGACCTTGCCTCCCATACTTCACATGCACTCCATCCGTTAAATGCAACCTATTTCAAATCATTCAGGAATGCCTTTAAAAAGGAGTGGGATTTTGGTATGGCAAAAAACAATTATTTTGACCAAACAAGGTCACATTGGCAAAATGGGTGGACAAGGCTTTGCAAGAATTTTTGAAAAAATAAAACATAAAATCAAGGTTTAGGATATGCAAAACTTGGAAAATCTTAGTATTGAATTTTGAAGGACCTAAGTGTTCCAACTCAAACCTAAGGAACTCCTCCATTTGTTAACCTAATATCGTTGCTTCAATTGTCAACAAGTAGAAGCCATGGCAAGGAGCCACTAGTAAACGATTCTAGTTCACATGTGGTCACATCAAACCAATACTTGGCAGTTTTGACACAAAAGGTAGTGGACAAGGAAATTCTAAACAAAATTAAGAAATTTAAAACAAAGGAGAAAGAGGAGAAAACGTGAAAACAAGTCCAAGATACATTTACCTAAGTCAAATGAATAGTTCAAAGGAACATTGAAAATGAAAATAGAACCAAGTTCAACCTACCATGGTCTACTACTACAATCAAGGTTGTTGGTGAACAGTTTGACAACTATTTTAAAGCAAGGTTCTGAACCCACCCTCTAGGTTTTAGAAGGTCCAACTTAATATTCACATTTGAACAACAAAAAATTGATAGCTAGCAAAGAATGAAGCTTCTTACCATGCATGTTCCAACAAAGTTCTAACTAGTTATTGAACAAGATTAAATGAAAGGGGGTGGGACTTGTGGTGGGTTATAGTGATTGTGGCAACTTAGAGAAATGGGTTCAAGAGGTCGTGGTGACTCAAAGTTGGGTTCAAATGTCTATGGTAACTCAAAGAGGTGGGTTCAAATTGTTATGGTAATTTAAAGGTGGGTTCAAGTGGATGTGGTGACTTAAAGGTGGATTCAAGTGGTTGTAGTGAATCAATCAAGAGAGAAAGAACCTAGGATCTCAAGAGCTTCTGAATTAGGCAATGGCAAGAGAGAGAAAAGGAAATATAGGGAAAGAGAAAAAGGAAAGAGAGAAAAAGAAAAAAAAAGGAGAGAAGGAATGAACATGAATGAACTCAAACATTCCAACTCCTCCTGAAGTTGTTGTAGCAACAATCAAGGTGATCATCACATTATTCCCAACTTATAAAAGATAAAAAAGAGAGAAAGAAAAAAAGAAAAAAAGGAAAAACAAGAAAGAATGTGAGTGTGGGCAAGCTCGAGCATTCCCAACTCTTCCCAAAATTGTTGCAATGACAATCAATGTGATCATTGTGTTATTCTTAACATGCAAGAAAGAGAGAAGGAAACACATAGAAAAAAGTGAAAGAAAACGCCAAAAAAATGTAGGCAAGCTTAGGTGCACTCTTCATTCCTCCCAAACTTAGTATAAAGATCAACACAATTGTCAAATTCTTCTTAACTTGCAGAAGAGAAAATAAGGAAACACACCCACATAGAGGAAGATAGAAAGGGGAAAAAAATATAAAGGAAAAAAAAAGTGCAAGGAAACTAAGGGGTTCCTAGCTCCTCCCAAACTTGCTACAATGATGATCAATGTGATTGTTGCATTCTTGCTAAGCTACTAAAAAAAAAAAGGAAACACACACATAGAGAGGGAAAGATAGAAAGAGAGGGGAAAAAATCACCAACAAGCTTAGGTGCTCCCCTTGGACTTGTTGCAACATTTTCATATTGTATTTTTGTCAAATTGTAAAAGAGAAAAAAAAGATAGGATAAAGAGAAAGGATAGAAAGAAAAGGGAAAAAAAAACAAGTGTTCATAGCTTGAGTCCTTTTAGCCCCCCCCACCAAAGCTCTTGCAAGTGACAATCAATGTGTTTTCTTCCTAAGCAACATTGCACAAACAAACATATCAAGCTAAACACATCCTAGGCATTTCTTGCATGCAACAACAAACACAAAGTGAAAGAAAGAAAGAAGATAGAAAAAAAGGAAAGAACCAAAAAACATGATTAAAACAGTGGAAAAGAAAGGAAGAATGTTGCAACACCACAACATTCTTTTCTAAAATATGGGGAAAGACAAAGGAGTAATCAAAATCAAGCCCCATATGGCATCATGATGGTCATGAATTTGAGGATCTTAATTACATGTTCAAAAAATTCCTCTTTTAAAACCGTAAATGCACCCGTGACTATGTGACTATATTTGTGAATTTTTGGGCTTGCTACAAATATTTACAAAACTAAATGGTAATAAAAAGTAGTCCAAAGCTATTTAAATTATTATTGTGTTGTTGACGGGATGAATGTAATGTCTTGCATAAAATTTGAAGTGTTCGTTCATAGGGTATAAAATGCATGATATCAAGAGTACATGTTTTATCCAAGTATTTTCAAACAATGAAAACCCCCCCACTTTGGAGGGCCACAACTTTTTAGTTATGGTTCAAAATTGAATGTTGTAAATAGCTACTAGCGGTATGGGTAAAGGCTCACCTAATCCCTTTGAAGAACATGTTAAAAAATGCATACTTAATGAATCCCTAGGATTTTAATTCTTAAGTATCCGCTCACCAACCATTTTACCCTAGTTGACTTGAAGTTTGAACATTGAAAACACTTTAAGACAAAAATGGGTTGATCAAAATGAAATTTGTAAAAACAAATTAGTTATAATTGGTGGGTAGAAAAATGGATGGATATGAAAAATAAATAATTATCCTTATATGTTTGGAAATATTTTGGAACCCATTAATGATTTGCCTAATTATTTTGGGTTAGGCATAAGCAAAAGTCAATTATTTGGACTTGATTAGACCCTTAAAAAAAAAATTGCAAATAATATAGTAATTCATGGACATAAAAGGATGATAGTTCTAAAAGTATGTGACATAATTTTATTGACTTGAAAATTGATGATATTTAGTAGATGTAGATGAATGGGGTTAATAATTTATCCATTCCTTCTTCCATGTATCTAAAAAATTGTGACTGGAAATTCAAGTTCATTTTCCTTTTGCATATTTTCATGTTATTAATTTGTTATCTAGCCTTGTAATAGGATTTTGTATGTAATGAGTTCCTATAATGTAATAAACTCATTTGTTGTTATCATTGTGAAAGCATCCACAAGGGAACACTTATGCAAATTTGGTGAATGATTCTAGCTAAGGTCTATATGTGCATGTGATGAGCTCATTTTTCAGTGTAGCACACATAAAGACTAAGTTTTAAGTGCGGGGGTGATCCTATCCCAAAAGGATGTAAGTTTTTATACTTGTATGTGCATTGTGTGAATGATGTATATGTTGTGTGTGGGACTTTAATTTGAATATTTAACTATATATTAATAAATATTCAATTCAAAATTAACCTTCATGTAGGTTTGGACCCTTCTTAGATTATAACATCCCCTATTTATTAATATGGATCGCATTTATTGTATATGTTATATACTACCCATGAGCCCCACTTGTTTCAACCCCCAAAAGATTAAAGGTCTTTGGACTTTTTAAAACATTCCCCATGTTCCAACCATACAACTTCCTCTCATCCATGGATCCAAGAAAATTGATAATCCATTTACCATACTTAGGTAATTAAGTCAATGACAAGCTAAAAGTTCCACCCTACTAATAAATATTGGTGAATTTGTCACTTTGTTCATGCTTTGAACTTGATCTTTTTCATTTGTGTAACTTTGTTATTATATTTCCATTATTGATGCCACACATTTATATTGTACTCTACATTCCAAATGCATAGAATAACCATAGGTAAATGGTAAATCCTAATATTTCAACACTATTTTAACTTTAGATTCTACTCTTGTAACATGTTCATTTTTTATCATGAAATATGTGTTTAGACTTAATACATAAGTTAGAATGTTACTCAACAACACTTTTCATAGCAAAGGTGTTTGCATAGTTTTTAGTCTATCATTATTTTACAATAGTTTTAGTTGTCATATTGATAGAAAGGAAAAGCAATAGATTATGGAAAAGAACATGGAAAACAAAAGAATGAAATACATAGTTTAATCACTTTGTGTTCCTCATCAAAAAAAAATTCTAAAGTTTGAAACAAAACTACTTTGCTTTCTCTACTTTGTGCTCCCAAAAAATAGTCAAAAAAATACTCCCTCTAAGAACTTTTTAAAAAAATCCTCAAATCCCTCAATTCTCCCACCTTAAATTAATTTGAATTCTAGTTTAATAGTCATAATCACACCTACTTATCCTCCACTATTGTGCACCCTATTTCTACTGAACCTCCTTTATCCAACTTGTCCTAGAATAGACAACACAATACCTACTCACTATCCCCATGCATCCTAATATGTCTAAATACTATAGTACAATCTTACCCTTAACAATAAACATAACCATGTTTATATTTCTAGGTAAAAAAGGACATATGTCATATTTTCATGCATATTATAAATTTTAAGAAGATTAATAGAACAAAATTATAGCAAGGATGGGTGATAAACCTTTGGACATTTGTAGTGTGATTATCATTCCAAACCAAGTTCATTTTTTACCTATTCTTTTGCCAATAACACAATACCTTCCTTCTCCATCCAATCAATTGGTTGTCTTTGCAAATTATAGTGTATTTCATCATGTGAAGTAACAATCAATATGTAAGTACTATTGACTAACATAATTGTAGCACAACACTTGCACACTATGTCCATGTAATGTTTTACTCTAGTGTTTATGTAGAAAAAAAGGAACACATTTTCATTATGTAATGTAAAATTCATCGATTTTTTGAGGATCATATTTGTAACGTTTAGAATAAGAATGTTATATGCAAGCAAGTAGTTTATTTTCACAAGTTTATGGGATAGCTGATTATGTGGTGTGGACTTGTTTAATTAGTTATCTTGAGGAATCCAAAATTTTAAATCTTTAAGAAAATCCATTATAGATTGTGAAAAATATTTCAATTAATGGAAGGTGGGAAAATTTTAATGAAAAATTGGAAATGCAATTGAAAACAAAAAATCTATGCATAATCAAATCTTTCCAAACAACATTTGGACCACACAATGATAGGATCCACCCTTAAGCTCAAAGCAAAAACCAAAAAAATAGAAAATACTAGCCTAACTCAATGCAAAGCTTCATGATCAATGTAGTGAAATTTTGCAATGTCATATCTAGCTAGGTGAAATAGTAGAGGACATGGTGAAGCCAATGATGCCAAAACTTGCACATAAGCTTTAACATATGGAAACAACAACAAGTCAAAGGAGGGGACATGGAGGAAACAAAAGAAGAAATATTGTCCTTTTCCACCCCCACACATGGCGACTACTATTTGATTTAATTACATTTCAACTACATTTGGTCATCTCAAGTTTGCAAGTGGCTTGTTGTACTAATTAATGGTCAATATTGTTCATAAATGTTACATTCATTATATTGTTCACTTATAAGTATAATTTGGACCCTACTTAACTTTTTTATAATTTCAAATTGCTAATGTGAAAATTGAAATAGCCTTTAATCTTATTTGCACAATGCATTGTAATGGGTTAGTGATTTTTTTGACATCTCTTCAACTATCAACATTTGTACATGAATTAAACCATTCACTTTTATTATGTTAAAATAATTACTCACAAATTGCACCTTGCATTTATTAAAATATATTGAAACATACATAACAACTTAATGTGTCAATATTTATATTTGAACATGTTAAATTTTTTTTCACATCACTTGAATTATCAACATTTGTACTTGAGTTGAATCATTCACTTTGAATGTGTTAAATCCATTACTCATGAGTTACATTTTGCACTCACCATAATTTCTTTAAATGAATGTATACAAACTAAGTAAGTCTCACATTTATATTTGAATGGGTTAATGATTTGGTCAAATGTTGATACATACAAAGTCTAGGACGCATGTAAATCTTTAAGTTATAATTTTTCATATATTAAATTTTTGTACATTTATGTAAATTAGAGTGTATGTTTTTCCTTTTTATTTAGGCATCATGGACACATTTTTTATTATGAATGTTAATGATGCCAAACAAAAAACCTTTACAAATATTGGTAATTTTTAAGTTTTTTAAAATATTAATTTTTTGAAGTTTTAATTTTTAAAAAGATAATAATATTATTAAATTTTTATATTATTATTAAAATATCAATATTTTATCATTTTTATTTTGTTACAAGTTTATGTTTAAATATTTAGACGTGAAATTTAAGTTTTTATTTCTAAAGAAATAAATCAATGAATTATAAATGGTGATCATATAATTTACATCAATGAATTTTTTATCATTTTATTTTTTCAAATATGTAGTTTTCTTAAAGATCATCCAAGGAAATTGAACCATGTATATGGATGTACAAATTTATTAAAATATTTTTATATTTTGGCTACAAGTCCTAGAACCCATTTTATATTATTAAAAATTTAAAATATATTTTTTGGTTTTTTTAATGGAAAAATATTTTGTTGATGTTGATGGCCTTTTTTATGTTTGCAAAATGATGGAAATTCACCACCAAATTTTTTTCAGTTACATCATTAATATTTATATATATATATATTGGATAAGGTTTATAGTGATTTCAAACATTGAACTTAAAAAATTTCAAATAAATTTGATGTTGGAATTGTTTATGTGTTTAAAGTTGGAATAACCTTTCTTTCTTTCAATTTGCAATTTCAATGTTTTGGCAAATTTTTTGTTGTTTGCATTTTTCCTTGAATTTTCAAAATTTTCCCCATTTTTTTCCCAAGAAGAATTGCCAAGTTAGGAAAATTCAAAACCAAAAAAAAACACATTGGTTAAATCCAACTATTTAATGCAAAAATTTCATCAAATTATGTTACTTTTACTTTTACAAAATAAACAAAAATATATATATTTTTTGCATCATTAAAAAAAAATGTGTGATTTTTTTTCAAAGTTGTGTAATTAATCATTTGTATTAGCGTATGATTCATGTTGCTAAACAAAATATAGTATTAAATGCATATATTCACTATTTTATTTTTATTTTTCTTGTGGCCAATTTTTGCCAATTTAAGGGGGCAACAACATCAACAAAGGACCTTTTGGAAAGAAAAAAAATCAAAATTTGAAAAATTAAAAATATATATTTGGAAAAAATTGGAAAATAAAGATAAAAATCATGGCATGTGATGTTGGCACGACATGCCATGAAAAAAATACAATCCATGACTCCATGGTCTAGGAGAATAAAATAAAAATTGAAAAAAATTGAAAAAAATTATATGATGACATGGCACTTTATTCTGCATCATATTAATTTGGGACTTCATATATCCATGTTATAATTTTAAAATTGAAAATTATCTATGCAACATGTGATTATCCAAAATGACTTTAAAACTTTCCTTAAAAAATTCTTAATCAACTAATCTTTTTTTACCAAAACCGTACAAATTGCATATTAATCAATTTTGTCCCATTTCATTAAAAACCTAATGAATTTAGGTAGTGGAAAAGGACAATCTATTTCTTCTTATGATTAAATCACTATGGGCAGATCATGGTGTAGGCTCTTGGGCATTGGTGGAAACACAACTTTGTAAATGGTAAAAAAAAAATTAATTACAATAATGAAATCTAAGCATAAAGAGAATAATTGAATCAATTTCAAGAAAAAGGACTTACTCACAATCCAAAATAATTTATTTATTTTCATAGGGGAATTGAGATATCAAGGCTATCCTTAAATGTATGTTCCTCCTCAAAGAAGTTAGATTCAAAAAGAGATTGAAAAGCTTGATTGATGACTTCATGGTTACTTTCAAGTGGTAGAATGTGGAAGTCAAGATTATGGCAATATCCCTTCACCACATTGCCTATAACAAATAACTTGCTCAAATTTTCCATTGAAACAAACTTGAAGGAAAGAAAAACAAACAAGAAAGGTACATACCAACGGATGTAAACAAATCTACAACAAATTGAGTCTAACTTGGAATAGGTTTTAATGAAAGTCTGGATTGTGAAAACATGAAGTTCCTTGGCCACCTTCAAAGTTTTATCATTTTTAATTTTGATCATTGAGCTGTTTTATGTCTACTTGTAAAGGACAACCTCCTCTTGAACATTGATTCTTTTCTTCAAAATTTCATTAGAAGGAAACCAATATTCAAGCATTTGAAAGTATTACATTAGAAAAATGACCCAAATCAAAAATGTCTACAAGGATTGTTAAGATTGGTTAAATATGGAACACAACCGAGGAATTATGAAATGATTGAAACTTGAAAAGGAAGAATCCTTCATTGAAAATCCTCGTCACTATAAAATGGTAAAGAATTGACTAAGACCCACTTCATCTCAATAATGAAAGAATAATTGTCCAAAAAAGACCAAATGTCCTTAAACACTCAAATGTCATCTAAATGGGTGAAAACATGGTCAAAATAGCCACGAGCACCAAGGTAAAAAATCATTTTCCAAAGACTGCATGTCACGACCCTAACCTTGGGTTCATGATCAAGGCAAAGGGCATGAAAAGGTGAAAGCTGAGAGTGCAACCTGTGAGTCACATTCACCTTCTCGAGAGTGGGGAAGAATCTAAGGGAATCAGCCCCCACACTCCCAAGTGGGCTCCCGCTTTGGGAATTGGAATCCCAAGGGATTTTCAAATCTTCAAAAAATGATTTGAGGGGCCAAAATTCATTGGATTGAAGAGTTTCATATGCCATTGGAATTTTTTTTAAGAAGTAGATGTTCAAAATGGGCTCGTATGATCCATTTGGATACGTACAACACAAGTTATGGTCGAAAAAAAGGCCGAGAGTCAAAACGTCAATTTGATTCCCAACCATTAAAAGTTGGGAATCGCCATGAATTACTTGTGTGTAAGGGAGTGCCACATATCTTTAGAAAGTTCTTGATGAAGGCTGTAACATTTCTTGACACCTTGCCTCAAGCGGAGGTCTACAAAAAATGTTATAAGCGTCCAAAGTGGCAGGAGTCCCAATTTCAGGAATTTTGAGACTCCCAACTTGGTAGTCCCAAGAAAAATGACATTTGGGTGCAGCCCCTATGGCTAGTCATAGAGAATATTATAAGGGGGAAGGTGGTGGCTTCCCCCAAGTTCGAGTCGTGATGAGTCTTACAGGTCTATGTATGCTTGTGAGTTGTCTGTGCACCAAAAGTGTTCCAACTATACACTAATTAACTTGTTGTTTGATTTGTGTAGGTCCATATGAATAATTGACCCATTTGTCACTCATCCTAGTCCCTATCTCGAAGCTTCGACATGTTCTTTTTACTTTGAAGTGCTATGAGTTAAGGAGCATACCCCAACTCCTTTTTTTTTCACTATTTCCAATTTCAAACTTGCATTTGAGTCTTTCAAGGAGTGTGGGGGTGTGTCACTACACATGACACGAGTCATTTTTGTGTTGGTTTATAACTTTAAAAAATTATTTCAAATACCCCATTTAACATTACATTTTAGATATAAATACATTTTGATTACAAATTGATTTTATATCATATATATTATGCATTCATGCCCTCTATCAATAAACATGAACAACTTTTGTTAAAGGCACATTTTCAAAATTTGTAATTTTTAGAGTCAAAAACACTTTTGAGCCAAAAGTGCTCAAATTGGTTTTTTTAAAAAAATCATCAATTCAAGTCTTTTTGCCCTTCTAATCATCAATGTTAAAATCCTCTTTAATTTTTAGAAGGATTGGTCCACATTTGGTAGAAAAATGGACATTTGAAAAAAACAAGGACTAATGACTCTCAAGGTTTGAGTGCTTTGAACATGCAAAAACATTTTTGATTTGTGTCAAATTTTGATCGTGTAATCTTTGCAATCAATGAAAAATATTCTAAAAAGAATTATGACAATCTAAATTATTATGCTTCACTTATGATCTTTCAAACATACAAAAATGTAGTTTAAGAAGTGTCCACTCACTTGGGTGACTCCTTTGATTATCTTTTTACCCCAATGGAATAATAGCACAACTCCATTTTCTACAAGGAATTTGCATGAAAAAATAAAAACTAAGCTAATATAATTATTCACCTTCATATTCCAAGTCGAAATCTTGGAAGGGGGATCAAAGACAAAGGGAATTATAAGGTTTTCAAACACATCTTCTTTAATATATCTGCCATGGTTATTCTTGGCATCAAGATTAGCACAATTTTTCCATGTTAATGTTTTGAAATTTTCAACTATTTTCAACACCAAAAGTAGGTGTTGAGGGTTAATTCCTGACAATGCAAAAATAACAAGTGATGCAAAGGCAAAATTTGAGAGGAGTTGATGGATAAGTTGAAATATTTGTACTTGTAAAATACTCTTTTAATAGCCTCCTTTCCTCCAACTTGTTCCCAAGATTTGCTCTTTTGTATGCCATTCTTAAACCTAAATTCCTTGAAAAAACAAGATTCCTAGATAATAAACCTCCATTCATGCATATAGTCCATAAAGGATATTAATCCCAAATAAAAAATCTGAGATTCAACATTATTGAATTTGAATGCATTCATTTCAAGCTATAATAAAAAGAAATGGAATTCTTAAAATTTTGAATTTAATTGTGAAATTATCATAGAAAAAATTGAAACAAACTTCCAAAAATGCAACATACTAGGGTGTATGCACTCTAAGGTGGCTCATTTTCGGTGGATGCTCCATTCCCTAAAAGTCCATACAATAATGTTAAAATGGTAGTCTATTTTGATATCATTAATTTAGTGGGGAATTACATGGTGATTAATGAACTAAAAAGCCCATATGAAAATAAACCATTCTAAAACATTCTTTAATGTACATGTTAAAAGAATAAAAACTAAAATCCACCACAAAATGATTATGATATGAACTTATGAAAATATAGCTCATTTTAGGCCATTAAAAAATCCATAACTTTTTTTTGGTTAATTTTTCTCTAACAATTTTTTTTCCATATATGTTTTTTTTTAAAAATATATCATATATTGAGTCCCTATAATATACCCCAAATAAAATTCATACACAAAAATGCATGTATATAGAAGCACAAATAGCAAACCATTCCATAATTTTCAACTTCAAAAGTCCATTATTATAAATTTGGTGTATATATGTTGTAATTTTTTTTAATAGATGTCTTCTTTTTCAAGTTGACAATTTAAATCTAACCACAAATTTGAAATTTTATTGTTTTCATACCTTGTTAATAACATGTAAATGCACACCACTTTGCAAAACATTAGATTGCGACACAAAAAGTGAACCACCCTACCTTGCAACCACCCACTAACTTGATGCTAAAATGTTGTAAACAATAGCTTAAGGTCTTTTAAGCAACAACATCAAAAGAAACTTATTTATTATAATGAATTACTTCAATTACTAGTGAATTATGTCAATTAATAATGAAACATGATTACATTATGACCTTATATGGACATAATTAACCAAAGTGAAATGATTAAAATAAGATGAATTTATTTTAAGGTCCCCTAGTGATTTAGATTAATGAATTACACCCCACTTTTGTACTAATGCATCTACCATGAAATGTACAACATAAATTGGAATTGATATGAGGTGCCATAATTATACCAATATTTTTCAATTGAAACTTGAAATGCATTTAATATTACATGAATATAAGACAATATGCATTCCAAAACCTATTCAATAGATACCCATTTCATTCAACAAATTGCAAGATGATCAAAAGTGTAACACCAAATGTTTCCACAATCTATTTCAATTCCTTGCATTATGTGACATTACACCCAATTTACTAATATTTTGGTTGCAAATTGGTCCAACACATGCATGTCAATGCAACATTAGACACATCACCTATAAACAATAAGAGACACAATGTTGTAGGTTTTTTGGATACACCATTTACAATACAAGGCTATCAAAAACATGCAATAGTGTGGTATTGTTAATGTGAGAAGAGACAACCAATAAAAACTTACTAGTAGCCTTCGAATTTATATATGCCCCATATTCATCACTTATTAGCATATGAGGTGTTTTCATTTTTATTCCCTGCAATTTCATCTGACAATCATGTTTTCATTTTCCCCTTTCATTTGACAATTTTTCATATGTGAAAATCTTTCATGGTGATAGACAAAAAAATTTAAGTGTTTGTCGTTGGACAAAAAAAAATTTGGTTGCCTTTTGTTCATCAAAATGCATGCAATGAACAATTATAAACATAAATTCCTACCTTGGATCCCACTCCTCCACCTTGTGATCTACGATTGCTTGGATTTATGACAAGGATTACATGTTTTATAATTGACATAAGGCTCACGAGTGGAATTCTTGATTCATATTGAGGCTCAACCACATATTCAATAATAGGGTCCATTCACGATTGAGGTACCAAAAAGGAGTGTTTAAATTTTTTAAAACTACAAAGGACAACTTTGAATTTTTGTTTATCTTACATTATTATAGTTGTAATGGATTGTTGTGTGCCAATAGATAAAATGATGTCTTGTTAAATTAATTAAAGTATTTTTAAATAATTTGAATATTATGTAAATGTCATTCTAAGTCCTGTAAACTAACTATATCAAGTGTCTAAATTGCATTTTTTAAAAAATAAATAAAAAGGAATGCATAAAGTCATATAATTGATTTCAAACTTTTTGTACAACAAAAACATGAAAAAAGCTATCAAGCTACTTCAACTGGTTTTTCTTGGTCAACTGCATTGGTATTTTCTTCAATATTGCAGGGTTGGTCTTTATAGAGGACAAGGTAAGTTGGGTGTGGGGATATGGTGTTATAGTAGGTGCCATGACGCTTGGAAATGTTGCACTCTTTAATGGTTACTCCTATTGACATCATGCACCTCTAGTAGCCCATTCACCCATATTGCACAAGTTTTTGTTGTTGTAATTGGGAAACAAACACTTCCCAATTTGCCCACATCAGATCCTTTTCAGTTTCGTGATTTCCAAAATGGAGCACATCAAGGGAGGCGGGCTTAGCTTCAATAAATCAACTAGTTTCAATGAGATACACACTACTAACTTTTGTTTGATCCCCTCATCACAAATACACAAAAGGTCTTGCAATAATCCATAAGTAGTCCTAATAAGTTATGATCCTAAATTGGTTACTGAAGAAGTCTAATGAAACTTTTGATCAAGTAGTTTTTGTGCTGAATGTGCAAGGGTTTCTTACAAAATCAATTTCAAACTTGTCGAGCAATATTTCTTAACGTATTTAGAAAGTAGACAACCTACCCACATGAATATACCTCTTAATAAAGAGGGGGGACTTTATGTAAACTCCTCATGAATGGGAGGGAAATTATGCCTATTTATAGGTGTAAGATTTTTCTCCCTCCTTAAGGAGTAGGGGTAAGAGCCTCACCCTCCTCCACCTTGTCATTTATGTACCTTTAAGTTCATATAATATTTGCCTTGTCCTTTACAATAAGTCTGTTTATTGTTTACTGTATACAATTTTACGTTCATTTGGGACTAGAGAGTCCATTAGACGAAAGGTAGATCATGGAGGACAGATTGTCCTCTGGTACTGGCAGCATGCCACAAACTTGGCCAAGGTGATTATGTTCGTAATCTGCATGAGCCCAACAAGAATGCTCGTGTGGGTGAGGGGCAGGGCCGAACAAAAGCGTTCCCTAACTTTCTGTGTATTTGGACGGACAAGGAGCAAGTGCTCTTCATCCTCTACCTTCCCAAACTCGTAGCCTTGATAGAACCTCTTTGCGTATGGCATGCCCTTCCATGCACCTAACATTACTTCAAGCTACGTGTTGCCACATTGAAATTGAGCCAAAGCTTTTCACAGCTGAACACAACTAATGTCACACAAGTAGCTTTCATTTTCGTACAACATACCCTAAAAGCTCAAATATCTTGTCTGCACGTTGGTCCCAATCTCGCGGTTGGTAAAAAGTTTTTCAATGAAAGCCAATCACATATTATCCTTCACCTTTTTTACATTCAACATTGTGTGGGGAAAACCCGGAGGGGGTGGGGCCCCAACCTCTTGGTTGATCAAGCCTCCCGTCGTAAATCTAGCACTAACCGGCTACACTAGTTGTAGCGCGCCCAACTTAGCCATCTGAGCTCCCACCCATACGTTGTGCGCATTGCACCAAAGTATTTGGCTCTCTACCCAACCTCTCACCCCTACTAGATGGGTTGGATGTATGTGCGTTGTCCTAGGAACCGTTCCAAGTGATGATTGAGCAATCTTCGATTAGAGCGCAAAGGTCGCTACAAGTTAAGGTGCCGTTTCCAACGGCGGTTAAACTAGAGGTAGAAAACCTGCCACCTCCTGGGGCTAATTCTTGAGTAGCCATTTTTTCATGGATCCAACCCAACATTTCTTTCCCACAGCAAGCATAACGAGCTGGGCTTCCCATGCCTTTCCCAAGATGCGGTTTTTAGTGATCGTGTTCACACGGTTATAGTACAGCAACGCTTGTCCCCATGCAAAGTGTTCAAAGGGGAATTTCCCAAATTCTGCAAGCACAATGGATGTGCTAGTTGTTTTTCGCACCCCGAGCAAGGACTTGAGGAACCCTCGATACACTACTTCAATAGCTTCTATTTTCTTAGAATCCACCCAAACCTCACAGGCATAGTTTGTTATGGAACGCACCAACGTGTTGAAAAGGTTACAACATAGCTTAACATCCATAATACGTAGCATCGCACAACATTGGTTCAATGTGAACAGTGAATGCCTACTGGCAGTTGCTAGATGTTCCACTGCACTGTCCAAGTTTGGGGTGGTCTCAAGTAGGATCCCCATGTATTTGAAGGTCTGCACACGCTCAATAATGTCACCTTTGAACATAAACTCTTGGCATGGGTGAACAAAATTGAACACCATGACATTTGTTTTTTTCACGTTCATTGTAAGTCCACGTTTAACATAGAATTGCTGGAACGCATTTAACAATTGTTGTAGTCCCACCTCTGATTCCGACATCAAAGCGAGGTTATCTACAAAAAGCAACAGCCATATGCGCACGTTTGCTAGGGCCGGTGCATTGCATTCTTTGCTGTCCAAACGTCCCTTTAGGGCATCCAAATATAGCCCAAACAGTAGGGGGTTGAAAGGACAACCTTGTTTCACACCTTGCTGACATTTGAAACTGGAAGTGACACCCTCACTTGGGTGGTTAATGCATACGGTATCCTTGGCATACATTGCTTGTAGGCATCGCAAGAAGCGTCCTTCCACCTCGAGGCCAGCTAACACCTGCCAAAGCACTTCGCGCAGCACAATATCAAACGCCTTTTTGAAGTCCACAAAGCAGCAATAGAGCGGTTTCTTTTTTGCCTTGCTCTGTTTTATCAAAGTTCATAATATGAAAAGTTGGTAAGTAGTGCGGTAATCTTTGTGAAACTTAACTTCACCTTTGGCACGCAGCCCATGTTATTCAGTCCATGTTATTCACCCCATTTGCTCAACCTTTTGTCCAGGATCATAGCGAACAACTTTGCTAGGATAGGCCCAATTGTTATCCCCCTATAATTGTCAAATTTGGAGGCATCGCCCCCTTTAAAAAGTGCATGGACCACCCCAGTGGAAAGGGTTTCTGGAAAGCCTTCCTCCAAAAAGTAGTTGAATGCGACAGTCAATAGTGGCATGTGTAGCAACTTTCCCACATCCAAAATGAATTCAGCTTTCATACCATCTAAACCAGCAGCCTTGTTCTTTTGTAGTTTTTTTAGTGCTTAAAAAAACTCAGCAAGCGTGATATTTGTGTTCAGGGTGTGGTTAGGTGGAGGTTTGGTCACCTAAGCGGAACGATTAGTTTGTAGTCATATGGGTGGCGG
>Ga0116229_10007553_pt1 | contig 17162 bp, 14 predicted proteins | sample S1TSphgellanicum_3_FD_87313 | JGI IMG/M metagenome (GOLD analysis project Ga0116229, IMG submission 87313) | Host-associated microbial communities from peat moss isolated from Minnesota, USA - S1T2_Fc - Sphagnum magellanicum MG | ecosystem: Host-associated > Plants > Peat moss > Unclassified... | reverse complement strand
TTTGAATTGAAATTGAAAATATCATATTCAAATCAAAATTTTCAAATTCAAATAATGTTTTAAACAATTGAAATAACAATTTTCAGATTCAAATATCAAGTTTCAAATTCTAATAATTTTTTTAAAAAGTTAAAATAATAATTTTCATAATTAAAATATCAAATTTCAGATTTGAATTAAAAAATTCAAAGTTCAGATATTAATTTTGATATTCATTATATGAACAATATACATATGTATGCATATTATATATAGTTAATTTTAATACATACATTAAAATACACCCCTATGTCATTATAGAATACCTTTAGGATGTAACTAATTTGGTGACTATTGCAACTAATGGAACATATCAACCTATTAATGGATGAAAATAAATGTAAAATTGATGCAATCAATAGGATGAAATTTCTAATAGTTGCATCATAGTTGTGAAAATGACCAAAATAGTTGAAAGATGGTCTTGTAGTTGCAAATATTCCCAAATCTAGTTGCAAACGACTATAAGTCGCATGTAGTCGTAAATGGAATGGTTACATTTTGGCTGATTTCTATTAGTGTTAGTGGCGGCAAAGTGTGCCAAGCATGATGAATGTAATGATTGGCTAGTGTTTGGAATTTAATCAATGTGCCCCATGGTGGCTTCGAATCCAATGGAAAAATTGGAATGATTAACATCCCCTATGGCTTTAACATCGTCAATTCACCATTTGGAGGTCCATCCTAGTCATGGACATTACCTTCCAACAATTCAAGTTCATGTGGAAGGCTTAAAAATCCAACCAACATAATTGACTTATTAGATTTTCCTATTTGCCCCCCAGTAAAATTTCATTAGTAATGAAGCCTTATGATTAACTTTTGTTTACCAACTTAAACAATAATATGTGGTTTTTTCCCAAAAATCAATGGTAACCCCTATGGGGTACAACAACACACCTCCAACCAACACATCATAAGATGTAAAATGCATGACAATTACTTGGGCCCACACAGTAATGTAGTTTGTTGGCTTGTTGAGATTAGCCTAAATCATAATCTCCTCTCTGGTAAACCTTCATGCCTTCTCTAACTCACCCATGGATGTCAAAATGTGATATGGGCATGGGTCAAGATTGGCATGGGTCAATCTAAAACCATCAACATTACCTTCGCCCAACATCAATGGTTGAGCACTAAAATCTAACAACACCTTGAGGGGTCAATACCATCATGCCAATGCCCCCCTTAACTAAAACACTCCTTCCTCATCATGCACAACCACAACCCCAAGAATAACACCGATTTGATCAATGGTTGGCTATGCTAGAAGGTCATGAAATTTGGCCACAATCACATGCCAAGATTTAGGTTGAACCTTGGACACCTCCATGCAGTTGACCATAGAAATTGGCTAGGGAATTACAAGAAGCACAAAAGTGTCCTTTGACTTAACTATCACATTTGATGTTCCACCATTTTCACATAATGTGGCTACTAAGTGAAACACAATTGCTAGTTGAATACTTGAAATGGCCAATGTCATAGCAAAAAACAATGTTGCCTGACACATTCCTTTGGTCGCCCCCATCAAACTTGTGGGTGCCTTGGACCTAGGAATATAAATAGGCACCTTCCTTAACACTCCACTAAAAGTTGACACCCCCATGTGATTAGGAGTGGTGTCTATCAACACAAATGATTATGGGAACCACATTTGGCATTAAGCCTCACCATGTTGAAAATCCAATTTTTCATCAACACCTCATGGTTCTAACACTTGTGCACTAACCCTTGTCATTGGTGCAATTGTGGAAATGATCTCATTAAGATTTGGAACGATAACATGGTTTCCATTATCTATTGCCCATGATTCATAATCTTTTGACATATGTGGCATTGTCTCAAATGGTACCACTGATTGTGAAAAATTAATTCCACAAAATAATCTTGGATCGGCATTTGAACCATATGATTGGCCATCTTCTCGATCATTGGCCTTCCTTGGCCCAAATGTGATAGATTTCACCTGGGTTGCCATGCTTGTGACTAAAAACCTCCAACCATGCAAACCTAGCCTCCATGGTGTTGGGTTGGCCTTGAACTGGCTTTTGTTCTTGCTGTTGTTACCATCAACTTACAGATAGAAATAACTAAAGCTTTCTAGAACAAAACCTTGGCACAAAGCCTTGGCCTTACAAAATTGAACTCAAAACTTCTGTAGACCAAAATTTTCTTAACTTATAAAACGATAAACTTACAAACTAACTGCATGAAATGAGGGAATCAAAGGAACATGTAATGGGTAGTTTTCTATGTGTAAATGTTTTTCAAGTTTAAATTAACGTCAATGACATGGCTTGCAAACAAACTACAAAAAGGATTACATTATGACACTTGACACATTGAACCCCACACCACTTCATGTTCTGTTTTTTTAAGGTAACTTCACAATTTGTTATTTTCACAAACAAAACATTACAACAAAAATTTCCATTTTACTCCAATCAATAATAGAATTCAATGTTTCTTGAGCATTTAAAACTAGAAACCTTGTTTAATGAACTACAAACCTAAACCAACTACAAGATTTTCTTATTTATGTACTTTGATAACAAGAACCTTAATCTAAAACCTAGAAATTAAATTTTAACCTCAACCTACAAAAGACTAAAACAAGGAAATCAAATATAAGTAGAAAAAAAGGTCCCGTACCTTGAGGTGCTTGGGGTGATGAAGACACTTTGAATTTAAATGTTGGTTTGGGGTGAGCTATGAGCTCAAGGTTTTTGAAACAAAACAAATTTGCAAGTTTCTAATTAGTACCTTAAGTGAAACATTATTATAACCATTATGCTTGAATGAACAAACCAACAACTATAAAAGGAGAAATGTGGGACTCTAGGTCATTGCGATTTGTAAATATATAACTCGATCGAATTTGATCCTTGAACTTAAGAACGAATCGAGTTCACTTTCTTCAAGGCATTTCATTGAAAGAAAACGAACCCTATCTAAACCAAAGATCAAATCCTAGCCTTGACTTGTAGAGGCTTGATGCAAAACAACCAAATAGAAGAGGAAATGGGCATACCTAGAGGCATTTAACATGATGCAAACACTTGAAATGAATGACAAACACTTGAAAGCTTCAACAATGAACAAAAAACACAAGTTAACACTTGAGTGTTAGGAGCTTGCAATGTGTGGAAGACCAAAAACCCTATGACAACCTAAATCTAGACTACACAGGGCATAGGTGACGCATGTAATGAAATTTTGTCATCATCCTAACTACATTAGATGGGAAGTCTACGCATGCTGAAGAGAATTTTGAAATTTTGAATCTCATTTTTCAAGCATGACCCCACATGTGTGCCACATGTGAATGTGAAAAAGCCCCAATCCTTACCAAGCACTATAACCTTTGGCGCCACCTATTCCTTTTATTGTGTTTGTACTCGGTAGGTGTCCTAAGTGACCTATGCTTACTAGGTAGATTATTAGGCATGTAGGAAGCCTACTAGCCTAAGCTTACTTTAAATACATAATCTAGGCCTATTAAGTAAATAACATAATTCATTTAGGTCTAATAGATAGGTAGCCTATCCTACTAACTAGATAAGTAACCAAGGCCACCTATATAAGCCTACTCTAGGTAGGTAGCTAACCGAAGCTATCAAGGTCTATTCAATGGTTACATAACATAAGCCACCTAGGCCTACTAAGTAGGTAACATAACCTAAGCCACTTCGGCCTATTAACTATATATGTAGCTTAGTTTAAGCCACTTCGGCCTACTAACTATATATGTAGCTTAGTTTAAGCCACTTAAACCTACAAAGTAGGTAGCCTAACCTAGGCCACCTAAGCTTACTAAGTAGGTAGCCTAAGCCTAGGCTTACCTAGTAGGCTAGGCTACCTACTTAATATGCCTAGGCTAAGTTTATTAATAGGTTAGTAGGTACCTATGTAGCCTACAAAATATCATATGTGCATAAGTAGCATACTAGGTAGGCATAAACATAAACCTAGTACAAGTCCCTATAAGGCTTAATAGAATATAACCTACATGTTATTTAAGTACATGCATTTATTAATAAGTACTTGTTACTTACCTAGGCTAACCTATCTATTTATGTAAGTAGTGTAAAAAAATTCAAGTTCATTTAGTACAATATGTTAAAGAAAAATCATGGAAGTTAATTACAATATGTTATTTTTAAAAATCACTTTATGAGGTGTTAATGCAATGGTTAAAAACTTGACTCTTCAATGTGAAGTTGAGAAGTTCAAGTCTCCACACTTGCAATTTAAACTACCTAGGGTATTTCGGTGACTTAAATAGGTAGCATAAGTTGCAAAGCTTATTTGACCACCAACCTAGGTTATTTGGCTTAGCCTAGAAGGTTTGGCCTAATCTAAGTGGCTTGATTTAACTTAGGTTAAGCCACTTAAACCTAGGACATAAGGTTGATAAATAAATAAGTAATTTTTTGAAATTAATTCCAGCGACAATAATTTTCATCGGAGCTAGTTTAAATACAGCAGCTTTAGGTTCCATAAGTCATCGTACACTAGACAGTTATAACGCGGAGTTCTGGTTTGGAATTGATTTTTAAAATTATAGAACGTCGCTTGGTTTTTTCTGTCGTTTCACATTTTTTGTTGTAGCGACGTATTGAGTGACGGTGGAGGTGATGGGCATTCAAGCAGCAGCAGCGCGAGATGGAGGAGGAGCAGCTTCCACCAGCCGCTTGCTTCAGCTGGGTGTGATTTGGCAGATGGAGTTGTGCGACCGGGGAACTTTGATGCTCTGCATGTTGGACGTATACTAGCATTATATCAGGAAGAGCTGCAGAGATTGGAATCCCTTTCTTGCTCTCTTTCTCTGGTATGACCTCTTTCTCTCTTCTGTATTTCTTTCTTTCTCTTTTCCCTTCTTTCAGAGAGCTTTTGAAGACATTTTTCTGCAAGAGATCATTTTGTAGGTTCTGCAGAATGTGTTATTGATTGTGTTTTTTTCTTTTTCTTCTTTTGGGGGTGGCAAGGAAAATACGCGCCAGAATTTGCCTTCCTCCTCCTCCTCGCTTACAAAATGCATCCCAGATTCTTGCAACGACGAGACGGATAGTGAGGACGAATGGAAAAGAGAAGAATAGAAGGAGCGGTGGGGAGAGTGAGTGTCACCCTGGATCGAGGGGAAGGATGGCGCTAGGCGATGGCAGTTTTCAAGTATATTTTAGTTTCGTTGCCACTGCAGGGATCGTCTTCTTCCGCACGGAAGAATTTGCAGTGCGGCATCTCCAACACTGCGTTTGATATTGCTACTTACAAGTTACGCGATGTCAAAGAACACCGGAGTTTCTAGATCTCAGAGCATCTTTTGCTTCCGCTCGGGATCGTATCAGCTGGTTGCTTCTCGTATGACCTATCAGGGTAGCATAGTATGCGCAAGGACGCCTTTTTGAGGACCTTTTTTTTCTTGCTGGGATCCATGTGTTGTTTCGCTTCATTGCGGATCTGAAAGTGCTGTTGGCGGAACGTATCCAGTATGTCGGAAAGTGTGAAGATTGTAATTCGTAATCGATCAGTGAACAAGGTTTGTCATGGCATTGGCGGGGCATAGGAGGTGTCCGCATGTTCCGATACGATTAGAACTGCCCGTTGTTGTTACATGTGGTAATGTTTGAAGATGGATTGGTGAAGTCTTTTGTATTTTGCAGTTTCATATTCCAGATTTGCGTGTTGGAACATTGGACTCTTTACTGGCCCTCACCGATTATTAAACAAAGGTGAGAGACAATCTGCTCACTCATCGCGCTTCTTTACGCTCGTTTGCATTCTGAAACCCAGTGACGAACTGGAGCGAGTGGCCATTGCAGATTGAAGCACTCTGGCTATGGATGGTGTTCCTATCGATTCTTATGTCACCAAGTGAATCTGGAAAACCAAACCATTTCCTTCTTCTGATTTCTTCTGACCTGAAAAACTCCTCACAACTTTGAATAGAGGACTTCAAGTAGTTTCCTTCCTGTCTTTTGCATTACCTTGAGAACTCAGAAGGAAGGATGACACTCAAGCATACCATCATACTTAGTTGCATCTCTGGGCACATGTGAGATAATAGCATTCACACAGTTGGAAAGGGACAATATCTGCAGAGGAGTTGGACATACCACAAACATTCTTTTCCATTTGAGCCCCATTCTCCTCCAAGAAGGGAGCAGTTGGACACTTGAGAAATTAGGTCTGTGTTTGTCTTAAACTGTATATGGGCATGGAAGAACCTGGATAAGGCAGAAGGCTTCACAAACCTTAAATCATTTGGATTGTCCTTGGCATGGATCTGAGGGACATTAGATCTTGTAAGCCAGCTGCTTGTGCCACATGAAGTTCTGGTTCTAAGGTGGAAGAAAGTTTGCGCTTGAATAATTTAGCTGCTAGTCCAGCATATGTACCAAATATCTCACCACAGGAAAACGGTTAAATGGGAGGAGCAGATAGATGAACATAAACATCTCTTTGAAGTGGTCTTGTTGGCTTGCATCTACACTGGCAGTGCTTGAAGTGGAACTGAAGGTCCAGTTGGCTGCAGGTTCAGTTGGGATGAAGTAAAGTATCCTACCATGACACCTTTGAGGGAGGTTGTGAATGCTATTCAAGATAGTGTGGCTAAGCTTGACTTAGATGATCTAAATGTGTGCAAAATCTGCAACCCAGCTCCATTGTGTTTTACTGTCCTAAAAAGAGCAGAACATGATAATGTGAGGGTGAGAATCTACAAGCATTCTGTTTTAAGTGTGGGAGAAAAGGTCATTTTGTTGAACTTCATTCAAGGTGATACTTCAGATACCATTGTGGCTCTCACCGTGAGTTGAACTGCTATCACTAAGTCCTACTAGTAAAATTGCAACACTGGCCACCTTTTTGTCGAATTTTCAATTGGTGAAAGAATTCAACCTTTACCTTTCAATTCCAGTGTTGCCATATCATGATAGGGAGGGGTTGTGTATTTGCAGGTCAGAGTAGAGCAGTATAGCAATGTGAAAACACAATTGAGTACTACACTTCAAAAACAGGAACAGTTGGAAACAGTTCTTGGATCTCAAGGTAAGGGACACCCACTTTCCCATCAGTAATTACTGCTGTTGTTTCTGAAGAAGACAATCCATTCATGTCTGCTGCTGCAACTGCTGCTCTCTATGAACCTTTTGTTTGTTTGTGGCAAATGCATGAACTTTACTATCTGCATGTGGGTACAGGCAAACAAGCAAAGCACGATCCCCAAGAGCTTGTTCAGCAAGTGGATGAATCCATGTGAGCTTTAGTGCAGAGTGTGCATTTTTGCTTCAACCCAAAGGCTAATTGTCTGCCCAAGGAGGAGCTTGATACATCATTGTCTGCTGCATCATCATCAAACAAGGATACCAGTGCAGCTGCTGCGGCCTTGACTACTACTGCTTCTTTCGAAACGACAGATAGTGCATGCTTGAAAGCAAGTTCTTCTTTTCTACTTGCCAACAAGGAGGTGGTGGTGTTGGTGGTAGAACCTGCAGCAGACTGCAAAGAAAAAAAGAAGAAAAAATCTGATGAGAGCAGTGGCAGCAGCAGCAGCAACAGAGAGACAACAGGGATGGTGGCATTGGGTTGTCGCCATTGTTCCATGTTTTTCATGCTATCACTCTTTTCCCCTTTGTGCCCTAGCTATGGAGAGAGCTTACTGCACGCAGCAACAGATGATCATGACAAAGATAGATAGTTGTGAAGTGGGGTTCATGGGAGGAATGTGACATAGGCCTTGCTTAGTGTCATTGTCAGGAAAAAGCCAATGACAATGAGTCTAAGCAGAGCTGTAGCATGAAGAGGAAGAAGACAAAAAGGAACAACAACAGTAGTAGGAGAAGGCTCTGAAAACAAGACTGATGCCCTGAACAAGCCCATCACTCCCCGCTGCCTGGTTTGCACCACCGCCACAATCCCTGCCCCCAAGCTCTGACATTTTGCTTAGGGCCATTGTCAGGAAAAGGCCAATGACAATGCCTTTAAGCATATTGAAGAAGGTTGGCACACCCATCACTAGAAATCATGTCAAGATGGAAGCCTTCCAAGCACAAATGGGAAGTCAAGCACAAGACCAAGGAATTCAGCACCATGAGAGGAGAGATAATTTTTCAAAACAACCATCAGAAGAAGAGGAGGCATGTGAGAGCAGATCATGCATGAGCACTTACTTTCTTGTACAAACCCACCACCACCCTATCCTTTCAATTGCTATAACCACTTCTTCTTACACTTGGAAGAAACTGTGTGCTTTTATGACATTTTACATCTGCAGTAGTTTGCAAAAGACATCTTGTCTTCCACCAATCATCTCAATTTTTTTGTTTTGGAATCCTTGTTGTATGTGTTTGCTTGTTGGGTTTTTTCTGTAAGATGTCTGTCAACTTTGGTTGACAGTCAGTAGCACACAGTTAATACTTAGATCAAGGATATGGAGTGCTTTATGTCCTGTGTCTTTTTATTTGGTAGCTCACTGCTTACTCATTGGTTAAATAAGGATTCACATTGAAGAGCTTATTTTGTATTCAATGCAAGCTTGCGACATTGTAGAAGAAGATCTTGCATCTTAGGTTATGCTGTTAAGTCATGATTCTATACTCTGAGGCAAAAAGGTCCAAAAGCTGATGAGCAAAGGACTGTGAACCCAATCTGATTTTATCTTTGCAGTCTTGGCAACAACCTTTCCACTACTCAATTGATGTTATTCTTTAGCCTTTCCTTAAGGAGATCTACTTGGTTAGTATGTATTTGTGCTTTAATTATTTAATTGTGTGTTGGCATACAAACACACACAAATATATGTACAAACTCAGTTTCATATTTGGTTTACACAGTACTTTTCATTGCCACCTTTGACACATCAACTTTCTTAGTTTGATACTATGCCACCCTAACATATGCCTGATTGTGCAGTACCTATTGTTGCAAAAAAAAGCTTCACTGGACCTAACCATAACTGACCCCTTCTTTGCCTTCTTGTTACATGAGCAAAAGGAGGGGTAGTGGTTGCAACAGATTCCTTAAGGTGGAGACGAGGATAAATGTAGCCTCATTAAAAGTTGACATTGGTTTTCTGCAAAACACAAAGCATGTTGCGTTGATGGTTTTCTCCAAAACATGAACCATACTGTACCCATGGTTTTCTCCAAAACACAAAGCACGTCATACCACGCACCAATCAAGATTGCCAACAAGCCCACCACCCCTCTTGAGCAGGAAAACATCATACTTCTTCACATCTGCTATCATTTGTTCAATAGGTTTGTCATGGAGGTAGGTAGGAATTATAGGCAGATTTAGACAAACAAACAAACCTATGTGTTTCTGAATTATGTTGATGAGAAATCTATACAATTTACTTTTAATTATAAAGTCCCAGTAAACTTTTGGGAGCAACACCAATCTAATTTTACCCCATTGTCATAATTCACAACCAGTTTTTTTAATTTTTAAATCTATCCATTTAAAATATGAACTTTTTCATATTTATGCCAATAATATTTAAAGCAGAAATTTCAAAAAACAATTCTGATAGTAACAGTAATAAGAAGGCGAAAATTTATAAATCTTCTTATAGAAGAGGATTTTCATGTCATTTGAGCAAATTTTTCAAGGGTTTGTTATTTTCATGTTGTCTTAAGTAGATCATTTTGATCCCTTTTTTTTTGTGACATATTTGACATTGTTTTGCACCATTGTCACATCACCACGACACTATTCCAATCACAAAAAAAACATTTGACCCCTAGAATGGTATTAGGAATCTTGTCATGATCATTGCTTTAGAATTATCACAAGCATTTGGCAACTCATAATCAAAGACTTGTAATTCATTTCACACATGATATTGTTGCTCATTTAAATTAAATATTAACATTTAATGAATTTTGGGTTGGATTCATTACAAATTAATCTGCATTTTCCTTCCGATATTTTGTGAGATTGAAATTTTTCATTATTTAGCCCTACCTAAAATGTCATATCTATAGCAGTTGGATTGGCATAAGTTTGGGTTGACAACAAAAACTCCGAATTTTAGTTGCATGCTTTTGACCATATGGGTCATAGGAGAATTTAAAAAGAGGTGGGGAAGATAAAACCTCTAGAAATGCTACAATTTTAATTGAATTGGTAGCCTATATGGTTTATTAAAATAATGTAATTGGCAAGAAAAGACAAAAATGATTTCATGGACAATCTATATGATTATGGATTACCAATGTTTAGTAACTAATTTTTTTTCAAATAATTTCAGTTACAAAAATTTCGTAAAGTTGGTATATGGGTGGTTTTCTAAAAAAATTCGTAAGCTCTTTATTGATTTTGCGTAATCTTTCATATGGTTGTCCCTAGACAATTTCAAACATATTTCCAAATATAACTACCTCATTTTTTTCTTAATAACTATCTCTTATCCTTATAACTATTTCATCCCTTTCCTTACCCACCAACATGGATATGAAAAGGCAAATTAACATGTGCATTTTTATGTCCATGATATTTATATTAATTACAATAAAATTTAACATTGACATAAATAATGATGAATTATTAATAATCATATGTGAACAAAATAAGAAAGAAAATTATTATTGGTAGTGCGTAACAATGCAAAGCCCAAGTTATTAGGTCTCTTGATTAGGTAGGTAGGTAAAGTAGGGTAGGGTAAGGTAGGTAATTAATTAATTAATATTTTCATATTAATTTTTAATTTAAAAAATTAATAATATATATTTTTGATCATTGCCCAAATTATATTATAGTCACAATGATTTAGTCAAAAAAACCTTATCAAAAAAATCAACCAAAAAAACTCAGTCAAAATGGTCGGGTCCAAAATGGGACTTTGGTCAACTTGGACATGGGGGCAAAAAAAACATATGGGAGGTTTTTACAACCAAAATTCATGATAAAAAAATTGTGATTTCTTATAGTGAGCAATGATCCATTGAATGCTCTAGACTCCAACATGAGGAGGAGTGGGGAGGTGCTAAAGTAATGCATCTTCCAATGCTAAATTCTTTTATCATGTCCACATCCAGAGTCTCCTACAAAGGCACATTAGCATCCTCATTTGCAAATGTGGATGCAACCCCCTTCCCTTCCTCCTTGGACTTAGTTTTTATTTTAGAAAGATTTTTTCACTTTCCACCTTCAACTTGTGTCCCTGTAAAATTGGCAAGGTTTTCCATGAAGGCAAGTTCTAAATTCTTCATCAATGAAATTTTTGGAATATTTTTTTTGGACGATCTAGGTACCAACCACACTTGAAAAGATGAGAAGGAAGCCACTCCTTTAGGAAGTCTTTGTGAAACATGGTGCTATATGCTTTGGGGTTATGTTAGATTTCCATGAGATTGGGGAGCTCGTCAATGGCACCTTAGGCCAACCACACATGACAAAATATCTAGAAAAACATGCTAAACTTACAAAGTTACAACATTCCATTTGTATTCTACATAATTCTAAGGTTGTTTTTCTACCTTTTGACACCAAAAGTAAGGAAAACAACATTGGATTCAGGTTGAAAGATATAGGGGTTTCAAATTAGTTATATGGAAAGGGATTCACTGCAAGACAAGAATGCAAGGTAATTACTACTTGGTCTCAATGCTTCCCATGGAATCGATAATAAAAAAATGGCAAGAAATAAAATATATGTATAACACATGCTTGAAAGCCTCATTGCCCCCTAGACTCATTAGTACAAAATGTGGGTGTTGTCACTAGCTTAAATCATTATGGAACCTTAATAGTGAAATAACTTTACTTAGCCCTAAATCCTAATCCACCATAGGTGAATTGGATCACTATGTTGTAAACCTATCTCATTATATATAGTTCATTGAATCTATTATAATAGAATTAGATCACTATGCAATGGACCCAATTTGTTATATTTGAAACTAATTGACTTGAAACATTGTATAATTATTAAACAAGTATAGGATATGCAATTGAAAAAATTAAATATATATGTGTTTACTTTTGTTGCAACCCAAAACATTGTTTCATTGCCATTAATTGGTTTACATTACATATGTTAACCCAATATGGATTTTTGGTCATAAGATTACATTAATGTTGGCCGGTGCCTTAATAAAAATGTGAATAATCAAAAAATAGCTTAAAATTAAAATAACTAATAGTAGCCAATCTAGAATAGCCTATAATAGTCAAAAGTAACTTAAGGTGGAATGGTTTTAAAAAACCAAATGTAGCCTATTTATAATAGTCTCTAATAGGCTATAGCCAAAAGTAACTTAAAGCACTAATAGAAAATAGCCATTTTGCAATCGATCCCTACAACTAATTTTTAGTCGCATGTGACATTTGCAACTAAAATCTTAATGGTCACATTGAACAACTGTATATAAATATTTTTGAATTTGATTAATCAATATGGTGTTCAAAAGTACTTATTCATTAAAAAATTTAATGAAACAAATTTGTGTAAAATTATGACATAAAGATCATTGTATATTCAAAGGAAGGAAAATAAATAAAATTTATTTTCTCTTTGGTAAAATATACTTGACACATACTTGAAACAAATGTTACATTACAAAAAGTAGGCTTCAAAAGTTACTTACATTTTTAAAAACTTACTTGAAACCTATTTTTACAATGAAATTTTTTTAAATTAATTCATAATAGTGAAAAAGTATTTTTCTTTATCATTTAAGTAAATAGATTAATGTATAATAATTTTGTGATGGGTTTTGGTCTTACTTTTTATTAATTAAATAAGTAGATTACCAAGGACATTGAATTGTACATTTTACCATGCTTTCACCCAAATAAACACATTAAGCAATTCATTATTCCTAAGTTCTAGGATTGGCATAAAGCTCTTTATTACGAATATAAGAACTCAAGATCCTTGGAAGAAGCTGACCTTTGTTATGTTGCAATTCATTTTTGGTGGTATTCCTTCGGAGCTATTGGTGGGTGCAATTCACAAGTTCAACAACTAGCTAAGATTTTGGCATTTTTGTGTGAGGTAATGGGGAGGATTCATGTTAGATGTAAGATCTCTTTGCATCACACTTTTGAAAATCCTTTATGTTGTGTTTTCATTCCATTCATCAATTTGAATGTAGAAATTATCCTTGGAGGAGGAGGTTGACATGCCAACTTGTAATTTCATGGAGATAATCCACAACATTTGGCCCCAAAAATCTGAAAAAAGAAATGCCTACATATATGCCACAACCTTAAATGATTACCTAAAAGCTTTCGAACAAATTGTGTTGTACTATGTTTTTTAACATGGTGGTCACTCCAAGATAAAACCAAATAAGGACGAATTGTGATTATGCATGGCAAGCCAGTTTGGTGATTCTTTATAAATGGCTATTGTAGTTACCAAATTCACTTTGGGTTCTTCATATACATTGAAAATATCTCACTTGGAAGGTGAAGAGGGTTTTTGGATCCACCAAACAAAGGTAAGATTTTCCCTTAGGATTAAAAGGTGATTTGCACAAGCATGATTGTGTTAATTTCTTTTGTCCACAAGTGGAATTTATTTTGCACAACTTTACACCCAATGTAGATGTGGGATAATCAAGCTATTCGCAAGAGGTCTTTTCAATTTTCATTCACAATGGCAAGGAGGTGCTAAAACACCTTTGTGGTGACAATGTTTGGTGCATTGAGTGATGGCCCTTCAAGTCAAATGTTCAATGTTCAAAATTGCAAAAGGACACTAAGTAATATTGCAAGGTGAAAATCATTTCAAAGATAACAAACCATGGCATTCTTGTTCCTTGTTATGTTTGTAATTGAAATGCTACTAAACGTGCAACAATTCAACTAAATAAGTTTTAGTTTTGTTATGATGATCACAATCATTGTATTGGAAACACTAGGAAGAAGTATGCAATTGGTAGGCTTGTTGTGCCTTCTATATGGCCTATTCAAGAAAGGAATGATCTCACTCAAGATGAAGTGATGACATTGGAAAAATCTAGTTTCCTTGTTTTTAAGAAATTGAAATTTCACCCTAGAAATCTCTTTGGTGACATTGCATTTGTTCATTTCAATAAACGAACGAATGTAAATGCCTAGTTGAAAACTTGAAACAAAACAAATATTCATCGTCTTTCAATTTTCAAGATTTCAATTCAAAAACAAAATATGTGGGAGGCCAAACGTGTTTTTATCGCACAGATCTTGCCGCCGGCTAACGTTTCTACTCTCGATTATGGATGAATATATTGTATCATTTTAGGTTTAATTGAAAATTGTAAACAATATAAAATTACTACTAGTAATTTCCCTACATGCATTTACATAAAATTTGTGTCAATGATGACAAGCTCATTGGGCCACCATAGAAAGTGGGTGCATTGTAAACATCTATATTACATCTTGCAAAATGTGATGTTTTGTGGGCTAATGGAAACGTCATTCATAATCCAACTTGGAACTTAAATAAAAATCATAAATTAGCAAGTCACACCAAAGCTACAAAGATGATTTCTTAAATAATTTAACCAGTTTTGGTTTTTTGATTCTTAACTAATAGAAGTCACTATTTGGCTGAATTAAAAGTAGGTCGAATTTCACACTAGGTGGCTAGAGGTAGAAGTATTTAGCTAAACTAAGGTAGTTTGAGTTTCCTAATGTTCGGCATGATGTACAAACCAAAATATATAATGTGTTTTTTAAATGTTAAGGCCTTTTTAATGGCTATCCTCTTCAATTCCATGCAATAAATGTGGAATGAAACAAAATTCATCAACAGTTGCATGGTAGTTTGCCCAATGGTCAACCTTAAGTATAAATTTATATAATATGGTAAAATATAAATTTGTCATTAACAACAAATCCTTGTTCATCTACCCAACCATGTTGTCCAAACTTGTCCAACAAATAACATTTTTCAAGATGTTTTTGAACCTCAAGTACAATTTTATACAATATGGTAAGATACAAACTTATTGTTAGCAACAAAAACCTTATTCATCTAGCTAGTCATGTTGTCCAAACTTGTCCAACAAATACCATCTTTCAAGATTTTTTCATCCAAAAACTTCATCCATTTACACATGGCAAAATATTTTGTCACATCAATAAAGATTCTATCCAATCTAGGGAAAAATATTTGTAACATATTCCATCCATATGATCAAAAGATGCTCAAAAATATTCCATCTTGCTCATAGGTTCATGTTCATAGGTCCACAAAATAGCATTCTTGCTTTTCTTAAAATTATTGTAGTTCCTCCAATCACTTCTAGAGTTGAAAATTTTCATTATTTGAAGCAAAAATACTAAAGTAAAATAGTTTCATGGTACCAAAACATTTGGTTTTTAAATAGGTTCCCACCAAGTTTTTGTTTGCATGGTATCAACAATCCTTTTCATTTAATGGTTTCCAATATAACTTTGATTTTTTTATTTTCATTTTTTGGTAATAGTTTTCAACTCCCTCTACTTTTCATTATGACTAATAGCAACATCCTCTAGAAACGATTTTGATAACTCCACTCCTTGATTGCCAAAAGGTCCACCTTTTTTTTTGGCAACATTTTGCTCAATTGCTTCCTCATGCTCCTAGTAAGTAATGTTGTCATAATGTAGCAAAAAAAACTTATAGATGAATGAAAGGACTTTGGTATTTTACAAAGCTTTTTGAAGTTTTATGTGGCTTGTTTGAAAATAAACAACACAAAAAATACAAAAATACTTTTTAAAATAAAATTCATTTTTTTGGTGAAGACAAATAACTCCTACCAAAACTTTTGAAATAAGAATCATTGAATCAAAAATCCTAGTTCTATATTTGTGGTTTGGTTGCCAAATGTTAAAGCAACCAAGTGATAGCTCAAGTTTTATGTATTAAGGAATAGGAAGAAAGGTGAAATACATGCCTTTTAACTATTTAATGACAAATAATTAAGAATAGAAAAAAAATCCATTGATAGTTATAATAGATTATTGTCTTTTCAAATAAAAATATGTTATAAAAATAAAAGTTAAATCCAACACTCAACGTTACACAAGTACAACTTCAGAGAAAAAATAAATTTCAAAAGAAACTACAACCTCAAAAGCAAAATTGCACAACTTCTCAATGGAAAAGATGACTTCAAAAATATGTTCTTTCCAAATTACTTCAGATTAAAAAATAAACATATAATGAATCCCCATTTTGACCCCAAGCATCCACCTCAAGGTCCTAAGTAGATCAGAGTTAAAGATAAGGGTCACAAATGGTGATCTTGTCCAAAATAGATTAAAAGCCCTAAAATCTCTCTAGAACTAGTAGAAAATCTTGTCCTACTTCTAGAAATTTAATATGTAAACTGAGTCATGTAACTAATTTGTCAATTTTTTAAATATTCAATTTCTTTAGCATTAAATTTTTAATAATAAAAGGATTTTCAGTCCATAATAAATTTTTGGTCAAAGAGGGTTTTCGGTAAACAATAAGGTTTTTGATAATTACAAGGTGTGTCCAAAAGTAAGCTTAAAGTGTATTTTAGCATGTAACAATGTTGTTACTGGTGAACCACATATGTCAAACACATGCCATGATCAATTTTTGTTAATAGAATGCACCCAAGGCACCAATTCTTTAGAATGTAAAGATAGTGGCAGTTGAAGTCTTGTATCCTAAGTGACATGCTACATATTTCCAAAGAATTGGAGTATTTATTATTGTTAATACCCAATCTATAGGCATATTACATGCTTTATGGGCTTCAAACTTGTTTGGCGCTAGGATTCTTTCCTCCAATGTTGGGAACATTCATTAGGTTGGTAACTTTCAAGCTATTGTGAAAACTTGACAATCTAAAGTATCAAGAATACATGGCTTGTAATATTATTTGTGGTTATATCAACTTCAATGACTCCCATGGTTATGGAAGGTTAAAATATCTCACAAGTTGTTATGGAGTCTATGCAATGCATTATTCTTGCAAATTGGAGGTGACTTATCAAAAATACTATCATAAGTACTATATTACAGAGTTTGGTAAATAGAACTTTCATATGGTGTGAATTGAAGAAATACCAATTTGCATTGAAGTGCATGTGAAGAATGAAAATCACATGTGGGACAAACTCATAGTTTAGTGCCTACAACTTCACCTATAAAGGTAGAA